>Ga0123357_10000020_pt1 | contig 141555 bp, 120 predicted proteins | sample TergutEmb28metaG_FD_89873 | JGI IMG/M metagenome (GOLD analysis project Ga0123357, IMG submission 89873) | Embiratermes neotenicus P4 segment gut microbial communities from Petit-Saut dam, French Guiana - Emb289 P4 | ecosystem: Host-associated > Arthropoda: Insects > Digestive system > Gut ...
AGTCATCGGTGGTTCCTTTCAAGGTCTTAAGCAAACGGACAAAGCACCCCGGTGACTCGCCCCACGTCTACAACCACTGCGACTTTGTCACCAGGAATTACACCACTCTATGGGACACACCCTCTGGGTCACAGCGTTCTTCAAGTCTACAGGGGGAAATAGGAACTGATTCCCAGCCCGCGTACGCGCGATATGGGGGTCGCGCCAAGTCTACAGGGGGAAATAGGAACTGATTCCCAGCCCTCGTCGCACACAGGGATGATCGTCTTCAAGTCTACAGGGGGAAATAGGAACTGATTCCCAGCTTTTCCGCCTCGGTCGTCGTGGCGTTTCCAAGTCTACAGGGGGAAATAGGAACTGATTCCCAGCTCATGTGCGTGCTCCTGCGTGGCGTTCCCAAGTCTACAGGGGGAAATAGGAACTGATTCCCAGCAATAGCAATCCATGTAGGCGTCGAGGGACAAGTCTACAGGGGGAAATAGGAACTGATTCCCAGCATTCGGGGATTTGAGCGATATATCTACGCAAGTCTACAGGGGGAAATAGGAACTGATTCCCAGCTACCACACAGCCAACCGCCACACTTGCCCAAGTCTACAGGGGGAAATAGGAACTGATTCCCAGCTGATGGCCGCGAACCCGAGTGTCGCCGCCAAGTCTACAGGGGGAAATAGGAACTGATTCCCAGCCACATCTCATGTGATCGTGATCGCGACGCAAGTCTACAGGGGGAAATAGGAACTGATTCCCAGCTCATGGTGATGGTCCCCTCCGCCTCGGACAAGTCTACAGGGGGAAATAGGAACTGATTCCCAGCGCACCCTGGTACGTCGTGCCAGACGCCGCAAGTCTACAGGGGGAAATAGGAACTGATTCCCAGCCATGGATGTTTACTGAAGTCCGTAGACGCAAGTCTATAGGGGACATAGGAACTGATTATCGGAGGCAGCATTTCGCTTCGCCTTACCCAGCGAGCTACCCCTCTTTGCAACCACTCCTCTAGGTCGGGGAAGGAGAGACGGAGACTAATTGGTTGATATCAATGGGCATGAAAAACCGGGCGGTGGTTCCACGCATTTCCTCGTGGCCGCCCGGTGGAGCATTCAACCCGATAAGCAAGATCGAGCTTACTGAGAATCAGTTCGCTTAACTATTGCATGGAGGGGGAGCCAGCGTCAACATCGACTGTTGGGGTCAACCTGCTCGTGGCGGTGTTGCCGAACGTCACCTTCGCGGTCGCACATCTCAAGAGAGTGATGGCGCCGGCCAACTGGGCGAGTCAGGGGTAAACGACAGCAGCCACACTCGGTAAGGGATGCGTGATGGTGGTGGGTCCTCCGAGGTGCTGGCTGACCGGTCGATTTCCATCCGGCAACCCGACAAAATCGCCAAGGTCAGGGCGCTCCGGTCGCACCGCTCCCATTGCAGTGACGGTTTCGCTGAGTTGCTCGTACCGACGACGATGAACCCGTCTTGCGCACAGGCCCTTCGCCACAGTTTCCCGCTACGATGGGCCAGTGAGCACAGGGAAAGAACTCGCCGTCGCGAAGATGCGCGCCCATGACGTCAGCCATACGGCCATCGCCATTTTCGAGTACTACTGGGACCAACTCGAGTCGGGGGCGACGGGCATGATCCCCGAATCGACGATCTCGCCGTTGACGGATCCCGACCGCCTCGACGACCTCACCGCCACGCCCGCCGACGCGCAGGCACTGGCCTCGACGGTGGTCATCAAGCTCAACGGCGGGCTGGGCACGTCCATGGGCTTGGACAAGGCCAAATCCCTCCTGCCCGTCACGGACGGGCTGACCTTTCTCGACATCATCGTGCGCCAGGTCCAGTGGGCGCGCAGGACGTACGGCGTACGCCTGCCCCTGCTCTTCCTGCACTCCTTCTCCACTCGCGCCGACGTGCTCGCCGCGCTGGACGCCTATCCCGACCTGCCGGTGGGCGACCTGCCCCTCGACATGATGCAGTCCGAAGAGCCCAAGCTGCTGCGCGGCGACCTGACTCCGGTCGACTGGCCCGCCAACCCGACCCTGGAGTGGTGCCCGCCCGGCCATGGGGACCTCTACCCCACCATGCTCGACTCCGGGATCCTCGACACCCTCATCGACTCGGGGTTCCGATACGCCAGCGTGTCCAACTCCGACAACCTGGGCGCCGCCCCCTCGCCCGCCTTGGCGGGGTGGTTCGCCCGCAGCGGCGCCCCCTTCGCCACCGAGATCACCGAACGCACCCCCATGGACCTCAAGGGCGGCCACATCGCCCGGCGTCGAAGCGACGGCCGGCTCATCCTGCGCGAGTCGGCCCAGACGCTGCCCGAGGAGATGGGGCTCTTCACCGACCCCGCCATCCATCCGTACGCCCACTGCAACAACTTGTGGTTCGACCTCGTGGCGTTGCGCGAGACCTTGGCCCGGACGGGCGGCGTGCTGCGACTGCCCCTGATCCGCAACGGCAAGACCGTGGATCCCACCGACCCGCAGTCCCCGGCGGTGTACCAGATCGAGTCGGCCATGGGGGCGGCCATCGAGGCCTTCGACGGGGCCAGGGCCGTCGTCGTGCCCCGCTCGCGCTTCCTTCCCGTCAAGACGACCAACGAACTCGCCCTGTTGAGGTCGGACGTCTTCGAGATGGGCGAAGACCACATCCCCGTGGCTCAGGTGAGCCCCCTGCCCGTGGTGAGCCTGGGCACGGCGTACACCACCATCGCCGCTTTCGAGGAGAGGGTCCCCCATCCCCTGTCCCTGCGCGAGGCTCGTACGCTTCGCGTCACCGGCGACTGGTCCTTCGGCGCGGGGGTACGCGTCGTGGGCGACGCGGTGCTCGGCGACGCGGGCGGACGCGTCGAGGACACGACTGTGGGTGTAGGCTGATTCCACACAATCGCTTCGTGGGGGAAGCCGGTCGAAACCCGGCACTGACCCGCAACGGTGGATCGAGTCACTCGATGAGTCCGACAACCCACATCGCCGAGTATCGGCAGAGCGGCCCTCGGGGATCACCATGGTCGCGTGACTCCCCATCCGTCGAGGTCTACGAAGGGCATCCGTACAATGTACGGTCTCTTATGGATCGCTCACAGAAAGGCTGACCTATGCGTCATCTGTCGCGCATCCTCATCTGCGCACTCATCACCGTCATGGCCGCTGCTGCGGCCCCGGCCCACGCGGCCCCCCAAGCGAACGGCTCCGACTCCGAACTGGTCGCGGGCTGGCTCGCCCGTACCCTGGCCTCGTCGAACGGCATCGCCGCGTCGGCGACCGGCGACCCCAACTATGCCAGCACGGCCTATGCCGTGGTGGGACTGCGGGCCGCCGGTGTGGCGTCCGGACAGATCACCGCGTCCGCCACGGCGCTGGCCGCCACGAAGGACGACTTCATCGGCGATCCGAGCGTCACCGGGTCGAAGACGACGGCCATCGCGTTGATGATCCTCGCCATGACCGCGGCCGACCTGGACCCGTCCCAGTACGCCGGCGCCGCGGGGCCGCGCGACCTGTACGACGAACTGGCCACGACCATCCACACCGACGGCGCCATCGGCGACTTCCCCACCGCGTACTCCCAGTCCTTCGCCATCCTGGCCTTGCTGACCGCCCCCGGCAGCGCCCCCCAGGACACGGTCCAGTGGATGCTGGCCCAGCCCTGCGCCGACGCGACCGATCCCTCGTACGGGGGGTACGGATTCTCCGGTCCCGGCAGTTGTACGGACGCGGACCCCGACTCGACGGCGTTGGCGATCATCGCCGCCGTCGCCGCGGGCGTCGAGCCGAGCCAGCTGGCGCCATCGGGACAGTACCTCCTGTCCGTGCAGGACGCGTCCGGCGGGTTCGTCTCCCCCTTCTCGGGCGCCAACGCCAACACCACCGGGCTGTCCGTCGCCGCCCTCAACCTGCTCAGCACATCCCCCTCGGACCACCTCGCCCAGGCGAAGGCGTACCTCGACTCCCTGATGTACGGATGCGACCTGGCGGGCGATGCCAGCACCTCGCCCGTGGTGGGCGCCATGGCCTACGACACGGCGACCCGCTCGTCCAACCAGATCTCCCCGCTGCCCGCCGACGTCCAGGCCGACCTCTTCCAGGCCAGCGCCCAGGGGTTGTTCGGCCTCGTGACGGCCGTGACCGTCCCCACCGCGTACCAGGCAGCGAGCACTGACGTCCCCGACGCCACCTCGTGCCCCTCCGCGAAGGCGACCACGACCCCGGACACCACCAGTTCCTCGGGATCGGGATGGTGGTGGGCCGGCGGCGGCGTCGTCCTCGTCCTCCTGGTCGTCCTGGCCTGGCGCTTCCTGGCGTCCCCCCGCAAACCGTGACGAGTCGCGACCACGCGGGGAGGAGGGGCGCCCGTCGACGTCGGGTCCTCACCGCGCTCTTGGTCGTCCTCCTCCCGTCCGCCCTCGCCGGGTGTGGCGTCCAAGCGACGACCACGGGCGACCATCACGACGGCTACTGCACCGCGTCGGACGACCGGGCGGTGACCGTCGTGATCGACTACGCCGACCTCGGCCCCGCGCCGTTCATCGGCTGCGCCCACAACCTCCCCGACCATGCCACGGGCCGCGACGCGCTGGCCGCGCTGGGGATATCCGTCACCGAGGTGGCGCGTACCCCCCAGTTCATCTGCCGCATCGACGGGTACCCGCGACCGGGCCAGCCGGTGCCGATACCCGGCAAGCCCTCCTACACGGAAGCGTGCGTGGACACCCCGCCCACAGCCGCGTACTGGACCTACTGGACCGCCGCCGACCAGGGAGGATGGACCTACTCCATCCAGGGGTACGCCCTCCACCAGGTCGCCATCGGCGGCTTCGAGGGGTACTCGTTCGCCCATGACACGCTCCCAGCCGACTCAGCCCCGAGCGTCGCCCCCGTCCGTCCCTGACCTCTGCGCCCCCGACCACCCCGGACTCATCCACCCCGGACTCATCCACCCCGGACTCATCGACCCCGGACTCATCCACCCTCCCGATGCGGCCCGGACGTGCCTCGCACGACCAGTTCGGAGCACAGGGCGAGGCGATGGAGGGCCAGGTCGGGGTCGACCAAGCGCCGGAAGAGCAGGGACGCGGCCTCGTACCCGATCTGATGCTTGGCGGGACGGATGGCGGTCAGAGCCGGACTGGACAAGGACGCGATCTCGTCGTCGTGGGCCACGATCGCGAGATCCTGGGGGATGGACAGCCCGCGGTCCTGGCAGCGCTGCAGCAGGGCGATGGCCTCGCGGTCGGCGTGCACGATGACGGCGGTCGTGCCCGTCGACAGGCATCGCTCGATGATCCCGTCGAGGAGCAGGTCACGATCCGCTGTGGAGAAACTGGGGGTGTCCTCGCACACCACGTCGTCCATGTCCAGCCCGAGGGTACGACAGGCGCGGGACCACCCCTCACGCGCGGCGGCGTGATGCGGAGTCCCCAGGCTCGTCAGCAATCCGACTTTGCGATGCCCTTGGGAGGCCAGGTGGCGCACAGCCAGTTCGGCGGACTGGAGTTGGTCGGTGGCCACCCATTCCAGCCGGGAGGGGAAGAAATCGGGCGGGGCCGTGCGCTCCATGAGCACCACGGGCACGTCGAGCGCGTCCAACCAGCCCAGCACCTCGTTGGAGGCCCGCATGAGCGGCATGGGTGCGACGAGCAGCCCGTCCACCCGGCCCTGGTCGAGCAGCCGCTGCATCTGGACCCGGTCGTCCTCCAGAGAGTACGAAGAACTGCGCAGGACCAACTGTCCACGATAGGCGTTCACCGCCGCCTGGACCCCGTTGACCACCTGGGGCCAGTAATAGTCCATGGACGGTGTGACGATGCCCAAAGCCCGTTTCTTCGCCGTGGGTGCCACCGGGGTGGTCGTCCGCTCGCTGCGCCGGGCGACGGCCCCGCCATGGACCCTGGTCACCAACCCCTGGCGCGCCAAGGAGGTGATGTCGCGCCGGATGGTGACGGCGGAGACGCCCAGCCTCTCGACCAGGTCGTTGACATGGACAGACCCGTACACCCTCACCTCGTCGAGGATCTGCCGGCGCCTCTCCTGCGCGAACTGTGGCCCTTCCGCCATCGTCATCATCTCGTTAACAGTTGTTACGTTTGTGATCGAATCTGATCGATATGATTATATCAATTGACGATAGCATCCACCATGGACGAGGCTAGTTTCTAAGACGAGGACCCCCGCACCGTGACGTGCGGCTCACCCCTCGCCACATCACCATCGCGCCGGGGAGACGCGCCGACCACAGCACAGTGACCATGCTTCCCGAGACGATCTGGACTCGAGCAGAAGGGCTCGCACATGGGGACCACCACCACCCGTACCGGTCTCATCGATGAGACCGCGGGGGATGGCCGCACCCCGACCCGCCGAGCGCGTCTCGGCCCGGCGTCCCTCCCCGACGATCGCACCCTCAGCCCGTACACCGGATGGACCCGCGACCATTGGGTCGCCCTGGCCACCCAACTCCTCGACGCCGCCCGGCGGCACGGCTCCGACAACCACGCGCGGATCCACATCCCCGGCGAGGAGGGCGGGTACGGCCACGACGTGGACGGCCTCGAAGGCTTCGCCCGTACCCTCCTGGCGGCGGGGTTCCTCGCCGCCGGCTCCGAGGGCGCCCATCTCGACCCGCTGGAATGGTACGCCGAGGGCTTCCGCCACGGCCCCAACCCGCTCCTCGACCCCTCTCGCCGCTGGGTGCGCCCGACCGAGCACGACCAGGCCAAGGTGGAGGCGGCCTCCCTCGCCCTCGTGCTCTGGTTGACCCGACCCCACCTGTGGGACGCCCTGAGCGCGTCCACGCGGGAGATGACCGTCGACTACCTCGCGGAGTGGATCCACGCCTCCTACCCCAAGAACAACTGGGTATGGTTCCGCCTGATCACCGAGCAGTTCCTGAAGTCCGTGGGCGGGCCGTGGTCCCGTGACGACCAGGAGGAGGACCTCGCCTTCCAAGAGACCTGCTACGCGGGCCAGGGGTGGTACCGCGACGGCAGCGAACGCGCCTTCGACCATTACAACGGCTGGGCCTTCCACGTCTATCCGCTGCTGTGGTGCGACATGGCCCCGGACGACCCCGACTCCGTGCGCCTGCGCCCGGTCTTCCAAGCCCGACTCGACCAGTACCTGGCCGACGCGCAGCGTATGGTCGGCGCCGATGGCGGCATGCTGGCCCAGGGCCGCTCCCTGATCTACCGCTTCGCGTCCGCCGCCCCCCTGTGGATGGCGGCGATCTCGGGCTCCACAGCCCTGCCCCTGGGCCTGGCGCGTCGAGCCGCCTCCGGGCTGACCAAAAACTTCACGACCCACGGCACCCCCGACGAGCAGGGCCTGTTGTCGATGGGATGGTACGGCCCGTGGCGCGCGCTGGCCCAGTCCTATTCCGGACCGGGCTCCCCCTACTGGGCGAGCTCCGGCCTCCTGGGCCTCATCCTTCCGGCGAGCCATCCCGTGTGGACCGTGACCGAAGAGCCGCTGCCCGTCGAGGTCGGCGACCAGGTCAGCGCCTGCCAGGCGCCCGGCTGGCTCGTCAGCGCCACGCGCGCCGACGGAATCGTCCGCGTCGTCAACCACGGCACCGACCACGCCCTGCCCGACTCCGGCCGCGCCGACTCGCCCCTGTATGCCCACCTCGGCTACTCCACGGCGACCTTCCCCCTGCTCGACGCCGACTCCTGGGCGGCCCCCGTCACCCAGTCGGTGTCGCTGATCGACTCCCGTGGCCGCGCCAGCCATCGCAGCGGCTTCCTGGCCCTGGGCACGTCGGTGAGCACGGACGGCCGCACGGGCATCGCCGCCAGCCACGCGCATCCCCACTGGGTGGATCCCGATCCCGTCCAGACCCACCACGGGTCGGGCCTGGTCGGCGACAGCACCTGGGCGGGGGAGATGACGGTGGTCTCCGTGGTGCGCGGCCCCTGGGAGGTACGGGCGATCCACGTGGACGAGGCGTCGACCCGAGCCGAGCGGCTGCGCGTGGGCGGGTGGGCCATGACCGGCGAGCAGATGGTCTCGACCACCTCCTCGGACACGGTCGACGGCTTCGCGTGCGTGGAGACCGACACGCTCGTCTCGTCCGTGGGGACCTTGTCCTCCCAAGCGAGAGGCGGGATCCAGTTCCACTGGGACGCCTCTCCCCTGGGGGCGTCGTCCGCCGTCCCCTATCTCGATTTTCCTGTCCGCACAGGCACCTGGGTCAGTGTGCTCATCACCTTGTCAGGACAGGTTTCCCCGATCGCGTTCAGCGCAGGGGAAAAGGCCCGCACTGCTGCGGACATCCACTCAACAGGATCGTCGATCCGAGCCCACATCGTCTGGCCAGACGGCGTGGACACCGACTCGACCCTCCCGGTGAGCTTCACGACGGGGCGTGACGACAACCAGCCCCATCAACGGTCCAATCGGAACCTCAAATAAAGGAGAAAGACAATGAGATCAGGCAAAGCACTTGCCGCATTGACTATTGCTGGGGCTTTGGCCCTGAGTATGACGGGTTGCTCCAACGGCAACTCCACCAACGGCGGCACGACGCCCACCGACACCGGGGGGACAACCCCCGTGACATTGTCGATGTCGGGCTGGTCGTTGAGCACGACGCCCGAGTTCCAGACCCTGGTGGACGCTTTCAAAACGAAGGAACCCAACGTCACCATCCAGATCAAGGAATACGACCCCAACACCTACGAGAACCTGCTGCTCACCGACATGACGGCCAAGCAGGCGCCGGACATCATCACCATCAAGCAGGCCAAGTACACCTACCAGTGGGCGACGGGCAACCAGTTGATGGACGTCTCGGACATCGTCTCCAGCCTGCCCTCCTCGGTGACCGGCGCCGTGTCCTACCAGGTCAACGGCAAGAGCTACGGCGTCCCGTACCGCCAGGACTCCTGGCTGTTGTTCTACAACAAGGACCTGTTCGACAAGGCCGGGGTCGCCATCCCCGACGGCAAGTGGACCTGGGACGATTACGTCAACACCGCCAAGGAACTGACGACGAACCTCAAGGCGGCTGGCAGCGCGGCACTGGGGACCTACGAGCACTCGTGGCAGTCCACGATCCAAGGGTTCGCCAACGCCCAGAAGGGTGACAACACCAACCCGTCCGGCCCGTACTTCTCCGGCGACTACTCGTACATGCTGCCGTACTACCAGAACGTGCTGTCCCTGCAGGACTCCGGCGCTCAGGTCGCGTACGCAGACGTGACGACGAACAAGCTGACGTATCAGGCGCAGTTCGGCAAGGAGTCGGCCGCCATGATGCTCATGGGCTCGTGGTACATCGCGACTCTGGTGTCCCAGCAGAAGTCCGGCGACGCCGACCAGTTCACCTGGGGCATGGCGCCGGCGCCGCAGGTCGACTCCTCGACCTTCAGCACCCCCGTCACCTTCGGCGATCCAACCGGGATGGGCATCAACGCCAACATCGATCCGAGCAAGCTGCAAGCGGCCAAAGACTTCCTCGCCTTCGTCGCCTCGCAGGACGCCGCCACGGCTCTCGCCGGAATCGGGATCACCCCCTCGATGTCGTCCGCCGCTGTGACCGCCGCCGTGTTCGCGGGGGCAGGGATGCCGACAGACACCTTGAGCCAGACCGCGTTCCAGACGCACAAGACCTATCCGGAGAACCCCTCCAGTGCGATCACGATGAACATCTCGACGGTGCTCAACGACGCCCACACGGCGATCATGAGCGAGTCCACTGATCCGGCGACGGCCCTGGCCCAAGCCGGCACGAAGGTGCAGAACAAGGATTGGTGATCCAATCCTGAGGAGGTGGGAAGCCGGTCGGCTCGATGCCACGTCACCGACCGGCGTTTCCACCGTACGATAGTCCTATGACCGTCCAGGGGCGTCTCGGCGTCACACCCGGGACACCCCTGGACGACTCGCCGCACCGGGCCCGCCCGGTTCGGCTAGCATGGGAGCCGACACGCAGAACTCGATGACGAGGAGGATGATGTCAACCACAGCCTCTGCGCCCCGCACACCACGTACCCCCCGCGCCACCGGCGCGTCCGGCGGCCGCCGGACATCCGCGTCACCTGGGCCCACACGCCACCACAACGCCCTGAGAAGGCGAAACACCGCCTTGGGCTGGAGCTTCATCGCCCCCAACTTCATCGGTTTCGCCCTGATCACGATGGTCCCGATCATCCTGCTCTTCTACATGGCCTTCACCGACTGGAACGCGCTGACCACGCCCAACTGGACCGGACTGGCCAACTTCGAGCGCCTCATGCGCAACACGACCTTCCGCGCGGCGGTGGCGCAGACCTTCTACTACGCCATCCCCCACATCATCCTCACGGGAATCCTGGCCCTGGCCCTCGCGATCCTGCTGAACCAGAAGCTCAAGGGCGTGGCCTTCTTCCGGGCGGCCGCCTTCTTCCCGTACATCACCTCCATCGTGGCCATCGCCATCGTGTGGAACCTGCTCTTCTCCCCCACGTACGGACCGATCAACGAGATCCTGCACTTCTTCGGGGTGGCCAACCCGCCCAAGTGGACGGTGTCGAGCACCTGGGCCATGCCGGCCATCATCATCGTGGGCACCTGGCGAGAAATGGGATACTACATGATCCTGTTCCTGGCCGGACTCCAGACCATCCCCCGGGAACTCTATGAGGCGGCCAAAGTGGACGGCGCCAACGCCTGGCAGCGTTTCGTCCACATCACCGTGCCCGGCCTGCGCCCGACCACCTTCTTCGTCACCGTCATGCTGGCCATCCAGAGCTTCAAAGTCTTCGACCTCATCCAGGTCATGACCGACGGAGGGCCGGGCACCTCCACCTACGTCATCTCGTACTTCATCTATCAGAAGACCCTCGGCTACTATTCGACCGGCGAGTTCGGGTACGCCTCGGCGGCCAGCCTGGTCCTGTTCTTCATCTGTCTGACGGTGACCGTCTTGCAGTTCATCGTCAACCAGCAGGCCGACCTGGTCAAACCCTGGTGGTCGTCGCTTCCGATGATCGTCGGGTTGGTCTTCTTCGCCCTGGCCGTGTGGGGATTCTGCGTCGGACACGCCCTGATCATCGGCTGGGGATGGTACCTGGTGCTGTTCGTCCTCTGCTTCGTCGCCGTCGGCGTGCACACCTCCATCCTGAGACGGAGGCAGTCATGATGGGCAAGGGTCTCCACCGGGTCGGCAAGGCCGTCCTGTACGTCTTCCTCGTCGCGTTCGCCGTCTTCCTGCTCGTCCCCTTCTTCTGGATGATCATGTCGTCCCTGAAGAAGAACATCGACGTGTTCACCATCCCGATCCGCTGGATCCCCCAGGTCTTCCAGTGGCACAACTACGTCGACATCTGGACGCAGGCCGCCATGGGCACCTGGCTGCAGAACACCCTCATCCTGTCCGTCGTCGTCACCCTGCTCCAATTGCTGACCGGCTCGTTCGCGGCGTACGGCTTCGCCCGGGTCCGCTTCCCGGGCCGCGACGCCCTCTTCCTGGCGTACGTGGCGACCATCGCCGTGCCCTGGCAGGCGTACATGATCCCCCAGTTCATCTTGATGACCAAGATCCACCTGACCGGCAAGGGCTTGTGGCCCATGATCGTCCTCCAAGCCTTCGGGGCCTTCGGCGTGTTCTTGATGAAACAGTTCTTCGAGACGATCCCCGAGGAGTTGTCGGAGTCCGCCCGCCTGGACGGGCTGAGCGAGTACGGGATCTGGCTGCGGATCATGCTCCCGCTGTCCGGCCCCGCGCTGGCCTCCCTGGCCCTGCTCACCTTCGTCACCACGTGGAACGATTACATGGGCCCCCTGATCTACCTGCGCAACCGGGCGTACTTCACGATCCAGATCGGCCTGAAGACCTTCCAAGCCGACCCGCAGGGAAGCTCCCTCAACGCGCTGTTGTTCGCGGGGTCGGTGTTGTCGATCCTGCCCATCGCCATCATCTTCTTGCTGGGGCAGCGGTTCTTCATCGAGGGCATCGCCACCTCGGGGATGAAGGGGTGACATGAGAGGGTTCTCAGGCGCCTTCCTGGCCGTGTCGGGGATGTTCTACATCATGTTGATGACCAACATCCTGATCGCGGTCACCTGCCTGCCCGTGTGGGTCCTGGGCCTGCTGGTCGACCTGCGCAGTTCCTGGCTGTGGGTCGCGGTCTTCGCGATCCTGCTGGCCCCCGCCCTCGCGGGGGCCGACGCGGTCTTCAAGGCCTACTCCCTGGACGCCTCCACTGCGGCCGTGCGCACCTTCTTCCGCGCCTGGCGCGACTCCTGGAGGCGGGTCGGCCTGGTCGGCCTCGGCTTCCAGGCGTTCTTCCTCGTCGTCGGGGTCGACTTCTACGTCCTGACCCTGTGGGGGTACGGCATGCTCGCCCTGCCGATCACCATCGTCCTGGCGGGGGTCGGCACCGTGACGGCGATGGTGTCCTGGGTGGGGCTGATGGACAGGCCCGACCTGACCCGGATCGCGGTGGTGAAAGCCAGCCTCTATCTGGTGGTGCGCAAAGCCGGGTGGAGCGTGTTCTCCCTGGTCATCCTGGGTGTGGTCGGATCGGTCGTCTGGGTCCAGCCCGCCCTCGGCCTGGGGCTGTTGCTCGCGCCGGGGCTGTACGTCGTGTGGGGCAACTCCCGGCGGACCCTGTTCGACCTGCTGCCGACGACCGAACAGATCCATGACGACGACCCCCAACTCGTCCGCCGGATCCGGAAGGATCCCACGTGAGACTCGCCGCTGCCCTGGAGCCAGCCGTGCGCCGGGGATTCTTCACACCAGCCCAATGGGACCGGCTGTGCTCGCTGGCCGAGGTGGACCTCCTGCCCACGCCCGTGGACCTCACCACCCAGGAGAGCCGGGCCGTCCTGGCCCATGCCGAGGGCCTTCTGACCGGCTGGGGCTGCCCGCCGCTGACGCCCGCGATCCTGGACTCCTGCCCCGAGGTGAAGGTGATCATCCACACGGGCGGATCGGTACGGGCCTTCGTGGGCGAGGAGGTCTACCGTCGCGGGATCCTCGTCACCTCGCAGACCGCCCTCAACGCCGAACCGGTCGCCCAGTTCTGCCTCGCCCATATCCTCTTGGGCGCCAAAGGGGCGAGCCAGGCCAGTCGGCGCTATGGCGCGGAGAAGAGCCTGAGCACCTTCGAGGACGGGTGGGCCACGACGGGCATCGGCGTGCGCGGCGCCACGGTCGCCCTGATCGGGTACGGCAGGGTGTGCCACCGCCTCATCGAGGTGTTGCGCCCCTTCGGTGCTCGCGTCCTGCTGGTCACCCCGTACCTGGACGAGGCCTCCGCCCAGGCCCTCGGCGTGGAACTGGCGCCTATGGAAGACGCCTTCGCCACCGCCGACGTCATCTCCCTCCACCTGGGCGACACGCCTGACAACCACGGCGTGATCTGCTCCCGCCTGCTCTCCCTCATCAAACCCGGCGCCACCTTCATCAACACCGCCCGCGGGATCCTGGTGGACGAGGCCGCCCTGGTGGGAGAACTGCTCACGGGCCGATTCGACGCGGTGCTGGACGTGACCTGGCCCGAGGTCCCCGCGCCAGACTCCCCGTTGTGGACCCTGCCCAACGTCACCCTCACCCCCCATTGGGCAGGCTCCCTAGGTCGAGAACTCACCCGGTTGGGCCAAGGGGCGGTGGACAATGTGCAGGAATACCTCGCGGGCCTCCCTCTGACCGGTCGGATCGACCCCACCATGGCAGCCCGGATCGCGTGAGGGGGTGGCGACCGGCAAGAGCTTGGCGGATCCCCGGCGCCACAGGAGAAATCCTCCGGACACGCCGGGGGGATTCAGATACCCTGACGATACTTTGCTAGGGTGAAACAATGATTACAGAGAGTCTATTGACGCTAGCCGGCGTGCCACTCGGTTTGGTGACGAATCTGACCTCGGATCGAATCAACTCCTTCCTTGAGACACATGATTTCCTGGCCGAGGGCCTGGATGACATTTTCGTGGAGGCATTTCTCCGTGCGATAAAGCGCCACAAGAAGTCGCACGACAGTACTGCCCAATCCACGTTGGATAGTCTGGCTAAAAAAATCAAAAGGAACAAGAGCAGGTTCTTGAAGGTATTTTCGGGCCCCGAGACCATCCGCAGCCTCGGCAACGAGTCATATGTGACGGAGCGAGCTGAAATGCTCGCCCAGGAATACACAGTTGGCGACTGCGACCTCACGACCGTCCTGATCAAAGACTGCCTTCACGATTATCTGCACTGCTTCTTTGCGCACGTGTCCGAGCGGCAAGCGATGAGCATCATGATCACAGAGCTGTTCAAATGCAACGACTCTCTTGACGACGCTGCTGCCGTCTTGGCGCAGTTGAAGGCCACGATTTCGGTGGACGACTTCTCGACCGTCCGAGACTCGGTCCTGGGTCATGTCACTCGCAATCACGAGGAGTACAAGCGAGCACTCGCCGACTACGATGACTACGTCCAGGCACACTTCCGTGACCTGCCGCTCAGGGGCTATGCTCCGCGTATCGGTGGCGCCCTCGTAGCGATGAAGCTGGAAGACATTTATGTGCCTCTGCGACTCGATAAGGAGAAGGTGGAGCCGGGCTTCTCAATTAGGTATTCCCTTGAGGGGCCGGTGATGGATGAGGCCTTGGAGGTAGACACCTTGTTGAGCTACAAGCGCACAGTCCTGTTGGGCAAGCCGGGGTCGGGCAAGTCCACCACTCTCAAGCACATGGCCGTCACAGCATCACAGCGACACGCGAACCCGGGGACAAGCGGGCCGGTGCCAATTCTGTTCCGGGTCGCGGAATACGCAGAGCAGTACAAAGAAACACATGTGCCCCTCCATGAGTATCTGTGTGCTCAAGCGTTCGAATCGAAATTCCAGTGGCTCATTGACGTCACCCTGAGGTACTCGGACGCGCTGTTGTTGGTAGATGGTCTCGACGAAGTGACCGACAAGGCCTTGCGGCTTCAGGTGGTCGCCAAAATCGAGGACTTCCTCGACGCATACAGCAACTGCCAGTGCATTGTTTCATCTCGAATCATCGGCTATGACGAGGTTCGGCTCGGCCCGGGCTTCGCTCACTTTCAGTTGGATGACTTTTCGGCGTCACAAATCCGTATGTTCACCGAATGCTGGACATCCGCCATACATGAGGATTGGACCCAAGCTGAGATCGACCGCGAAGCCGCAGCCATGAACGCCGCGATATGCGCCCATGACTCGGTCTTCCGACTGGCAACGAACCCATTGTTGATGACCATCATCGCCATGATCTACTTCAGGGATATGAGGCTGCCCAACCGACGAGTAGCGCTGTACGAGTACAGCACCGAAACTTTCCTGGAGAACTGGGTACTCTTGCGGGTTGGCGATGAGTCCAAGCTCAAGTCGCGGGAGGACATCATTGAGATTCTGTCTCCGATCGCCTTCTACATGCACCGAGACAGGGCCGACAGCCAGATTCCGGAGAGCGAACTGCGGATCAAGTTTCAGGAACAATACCTGCGCATCCACACAAGAGCGAATGAAGACATCGCACGGCGGGAGACCAGCGAGTTCATCAAGTTCCTGAGGGAACAGGCCGGCTTTTTTTACGAGGTCGTTTCGCCGCCAGAAAGCGAGAACCTCTTCGGGTTCATGCACGGCACATTTGAAGAATACTTCGCTGGAATGTACGTCGCCAATGACTTCAACAACGGCGGGAATCTATGGCACACAGCGATTTACAAATCGCGATGGACTGAGGTGCTCCGTCTCGCGGCGGCTCACCTGAGTGTTCACATGGGCCGCGAGAAGACGACGGAGTTCATCCGAGCCATTATGGGCGTGCGGGACGACTTCCCCGAACTCGGTCGGCGCGAGATCCTGCTGTGCCGCATCTTCTCCGACGACATCACGGTCACCGACGACTGTCGACAGGACTTCATCCAGACGGTTGTCGACTTCTTCTCCCAAGACGTTTCTGGGCCTCTGCGGGACGGTCGAACCGTGAAGGAAGGCGTCGGCTTCGAGTCGCTCTTTCGGAGCAACGTTGGCAACGACTTCTGGCTAGCGTGCTTCGATAGGGCCCGAGCCCTTGACGCCAATAACGCGCTCGCAGGGCTGCTTTTGGACGTCATCGTCGACAGTGGCGCACCCCTAGACGAGAGCCGAATCAAGCTCGTACGCCAGTACCTTGACGATATGCCGATGCCAGATCTGGCGCGGATCGTGGCTCGTCAGGGGTCGGTCCGCCTTCATGAAAACAATATGTCGAATCTATTGTACGCCAGCTTCTGCGATCGGTTGCCCGAAGCGACGACAACCGAGTTTGAAGTCATTCTTCCAATTATGCGGGGCATCATCTTCCCCAAGACCCCTGCGCTCAAGTGGGTAATGATTTTTTCCCGTGGCCTGATGTCATCAATGGCGAACACCGCCAATTACAATCGCGTTAAAGCGCTCGTTCTTGGAGGTATTCTTGTCTACTCATATACCCCCGAGGTTGAGAATGTGTTGCCTCACGGGTTTTTGACCAAGGATGACAACGCTTGGCTGCGTAGGGTTGATTATCATGAGGAGAGTGATTTTCGCTACTCAGCTAGATACATTACATGTAGTGCGGTTCCTGGAAAGGACAACTGCCTCTGGGTAATACATGTCTCGCTAGACCACTTTGACCACCTCATAGGTGTCACGGTATTTAATGCTACAACACGCGAAGAAGTGGTGATACCGCTAGATCCGCATCCATCCACATCGAACATCCCCGAGTTGGGGGGCCTTCCTCCCGATGTCCGGAAATGTGTTATCGCGCATCTCTTGGAGTTCGTCGACCCTGGGGAAGCCTCCCGGCATCTGTTCGACAGATTGCTCGCACTGGGTCTTGACGACATATCACCCTACTGGTGGTTGAAGTATATACGAGCACACGTTCACGAAGATGCCCGCTTAGAGCAGGCCTTCCTCATATCACGCCACTATTCTCGTTACAGCCCCGTTAACGTGCGCACAACGGCAGAATGCCTGGCAATGCCTTTCTCGTACAAGCCATCATCGCCGATGCAAGCCCTGATCCAACGAGCCCATCAGACCCCGATTTCCCTGGATCTGTTGAAGCAGGTCCAGCAGTTCGCATTGATGGCCGATGAGCCGCTGAAAACCGCTGCCCTGTCTCTGCTGGGAGAACTAGTAAATCAAGGAGATAACCCCGAGGAGTTTCGGTTCGAGTGAGTGTGACACCCCGTCATCCGCATTCCGCATACGTCACTCTCCGCCACTCCAGCCGTCCGTACCACACCGGCGTCAGACGAGTCCATGCCGTACCCTCAGCCCGTGCGTCAGCCGATCAGGCGCAGGAACTGGGCGGGAGTAAGCATCTGGGGACGCTCGAGGTCGGCGTCGAGGAGGTCCTTGTCGCCGGTGACGATGGCGTCGGCTCACGCCCGCCGAGCCTCCCGGCGCATTTCGGTGACGTAGTCGGTCACAGAATCCTCGTCCGGGAACCCGGCTTCCTCGGCCTTCCCGACCATCTCGGCCTGAAGCATACGCATGGCGTACAACGCGGGGTTCATCATCACCACTCGGTCGGTGTCCCAGATCAATGCGACCCTGTCGCCCGTCTCGACGGACAGCTTCTGACGGATGTCTCTAGGCAGCGTGATCTGGCCTTTCGCCATCACTTTCGCCACCTCGAGCAGCACGGGAGCACTCATCGCAGCTCCTTCCTATTATCCCTACATATAGGGTAGCACCGGCTGTTCTCATCGAGTGGCAAGTGAACACATGAGGAGCCGGAGCGGCGATCCAATGGCCCGAGGTACGGCGCAATACATGCGCTGACGCAGGTGGATGACGCAACTCGGCAACTCCGGTTCGCGAAGGTCCCCGCACAAGCCGCTGTCAGCCAGCACTAACGGCCGTGTATGGCTTGATCTGGTCTCCATCATCCACCATCTCAGGACTACGGAATGGAGGCGGTGATGGCGGAATGGGCATCTGGGACCTGGTGACCGCTACTTGGATTCTGTGGGCCTCTTTGACATCAGAACTGACCTGCGTCAAGGGCTGCAAGACACTGAACAAGTACTCGACCTGATCCACAGTCAGAACAGCGTTTCCACTGGTGGCCCGGAGGGCCTTCGCCAGCCCGTCGCGTTTGACGGTCATCGCTGTGGGCGTATTGGCTGGCACCTTCGCCAGCGAGCATCGCACGCTGAAGACAACAATCGAGTGAATGATCGATGGGTCTAGCCAAGGCAGGAAGGCAGATAGGGCGGTGATATGCCCCTGGTTCTGACGAAGAGGGTTGTACAGCCGCTCCTTTCGGCGGCCGCCAGCCAGGACGACGGTCCACTGTCGGTCGTCCCGTGACCCGTACACTGCCCCGCTGTAGTTCTTTGACTCGATGACGTAGACACCGGATTGGTGGATGAAAACTAGGTCGATCTCTGAGGTTGTCCCGTCAGCCTTGGGCACATACAGGTTGTAGAGCACACGATGATAACCAGTGAGGCTCTCCACCTCGAGGCCAGTCAGGTACTCGCCGTACCGTCCTTTGTCAGCCACGACCGAACGATAAGACGACCCAGTCAGTGAGCGGTACGCACTCCGGTTGTATCGGCGACGTCGGAGGAGTGCTGGAACTGCGGACACCACCAGGAGTAGAGCGAACACAGGGATGACGATTGCCGCAAGCGTTCGCAACATCGGAAACATAAAGTCGTACGACACGAACTCAGCATACTGTGGCGCCCAACCATGCCACCGATTCGCGAGGTGTCATGGAATTCCCGATACCATACCCATGTGAGCCCCGGACGGGGCCGTCTTCAGGCGGCCGGCGCGTCGGGGCACTGCTTTGCCACAGCTATTCTGCCAGGCTGGCGGGTGCGTCCCATGGGGTGGTGTGATTCCCGGTGACAATGTCGCGGTAGGTTTTCAACACCCACAGGCGGCGCACGAGCGGCTCGCTGAAAGGACGTTTGGAGTACCAGGCGAGGTCGTACAGGTCGCGGGCACCCCGCACTCCTTGGTAGTGACGAGTCAGATAGCCCTCAGTGATTCGGCTCATGCGCCCACACCTCCTTCCAAGTAGGGGTGTAAGCTCACGTCGGAGACTTTGGTCACGAGGTCGTAGCGTGCTCCGGCGGCACGTGCACCCCCGAACCATGCCGGTGTGGTGGGTGGATGAGCGGTCAGGAGTTCCTCGGCGACTGGGATGGCGCCAGCGATGCGGGCGAGATAGGCTGCTCGCTGCCACGCCGCTGCTGGCGTGTCGTGCAGGCAGGAGGCCATGGTGTCGGCGTCGAGTCGTGGGCCAACATCGGGCAGCCATTGAGCTAGCCCGGCGAGGTCCGTGTAACCCGAAGGTCGGATTGCGATCCCAGCGACCAGTCCGTCGAGAGTCCAGTGCGGCAGGCCGTCATGAACGTCACGGCCCTCCGGTGGTAGGTCAACAGTGACACAGCGCCATTCGTACATGGCCTTAGGAAGAGCAGACGTTTTCGGCAGAGCCACGACTTCGCGGTCTGGGACGTGCTGGCTCAAACCGAGCAGGCTGGCAGCTGATTCCATCGCGAGCACACCTGGCCAGTCCGGGTTGACCGCTTGTTGCGCGCGGAACTCGATGAACCTGTCACCGGAGCCGTACGCGCCAGCACGCGCACCGGGATAGAACTCCCACACCCCTTTGGTGCGCACCTTGCCGAGCCAGCCGAGCTCTTGCAGCCAGTAGACGAGCTTCGGCGCGTCCTGCACTCGGTGACACGCCCCGGTCTCGACCGCGATCCGGGACAATTCAGGCATGGTGACGACGCGAGGCTGGTCAAGCTCCATCTGTTCGACCATGCCCGCAAGACGTTGCGGCAACGACCGCTGTGCTGTCATCTACCACCTTAGTTTCGCTATATAGAGAAAGCACAGGTACAAATGACTATACCACCAAGCACGGCGAAGTCTCGGCATCGCAGACTTCGCCTTGACCAGGTAGTGCGGGGTGTTCCAGGCCAGGTCGATGGTACTCCGGATATCGGCCACCCGGAACTGGATCGTACGGACAGCCCCTTTTTCAGCAACTATGGAGTGAAGGCCCCCCCTCACCCATCTCACCCAGGCGCAGGATGACCCCGGACTCGTCCACCTGAATGGCGGTGGGACTCTACACCGGCCTGCCGATAGAACCCGTCAGTGAGGTCGCGGATACTGCAGCCCCCGTCTCAGCAGGATGCTCGGTATCCTGGCCCTGCTCTCGGTCGGGGCTACACCTCGATCTGCACCACGATCATGGGTGCGTCCAACCGGGGGGCTCGCCCGCCAGCGAGTCCCGCAGGGTCTGTCGTTCCTCGCGCCTGACAGGCCAGCACCTCGACAACCGGACGCTCGCTGGCCCCAAGAGAGCGCCACCACTCACCCATCCCCTCGCCAAATCCCTCAATATTCTCTATTGACAAGGAAATATACAGATCCATAGGATGGTACTACCTTTGAGGGCGAGGCACGAGGAACCCTGGGGCCTGGAAGAGCAAGAAGAGGAAAAACTCAGACAACGAGATCATTTCCCGCCAGGAAATGATGAGTCTCGTTGTTACGCCGGAGCGCGTACAACTAACCGCCTCAGCCCGAATGCAACGAGGAATGGCAGTGCGATCGGTATTCGATTGTCCAACGTCAGAAAACAATACTACCGAAGAATCTGCCATCCGCCAACACGATATGAAAGGAAGCCTTCCAATGGAAGCAGGATACCTAATAGGAAAGTGGATCAAGAGCAAGCTGAGCACCATGGGCACCAATGGTGTCATTTCTTGGCTGGCAGGCAAGGTCGGACAGACAATCGCAAAGAAAATCGTCACCAAGGTTGTCACGGTCGGCGTGACAGCGGCGGCAGGCTATGTATCGGCCACCCTCGGCGCCAGTGGTTCAGTCGCAGGCCCGCTCGGCATCATCACCGGTGGTGCGGTCGGATGGCTGTGACCATCGACTGATGACACCGCACACGGTCAGGGCAAGCGGGTTCACTCGCACAGGGAATCCTACACACAGTAGATGGTTCACACCCCGCTTGCCCCGACCCGAGGAAGGAGACATCCGTGCACCCAGAACCCACATCTATTCCCACGACATCCACACTTCTCGAACCATCCAAGACGGGCTCACTGCTGGGAAAATTCGTTCCACTTCTCCTCACCTTGTATGTCGCCAGTTTAGGTTGGATGGGGTATCTCTCAGCTGACGAAGGACTGGTGGCCTCTTTCGAAGGACCGAAGACGTGGCTCCTCGTGATCGGCCTGATGTGTTTCTACGCTCTCCCCACGATGGTGAGCCTGTGGCTCATTACTCTCCTGTTCACCGTGACATACAAACTTGCCTCCCCCGTCCCAATCAATCCGCGTGCCGTACGAAGCCAAGGGAGGATCCTGCTCGTTGCCCTCTTCTTCTGCCACGCCACGGCATTCTACGTCCTCCATTTCACATCCACGATGTGGGGAGCGACTTCCTTCGTGGTGGGCCTTGCCGTTGTCACTATTGCAGTCGCCCGTGACAGGGTGCTCCAAGGGGCCAAGAGGTTCATCGCGCCTATCCCCCTCTACACATATGCGGTAGCAGACCTAGCGCTGGTCGCCGCGAGCACGTAGGAAGTCCCATGACCCTTGCCACCATGCTCATTCCGAGACTGCCCACCCGACATCGCAACAGACTCACTGACATCATCGTTTTCCATGTGTGCCTGGCAGCCTTCTTCCTCATTATCGGGTTCCTCCTTCATGAGCTGATGATGAGTGTAATCAACCCACATATGCCAGTCGAACTGTCGCCAACTACGGCTATCGGCATCTCATCCACACGAACACAACTGGTGGCGATTTGGCTCAATAACATTGCATTCTTTCTCATCGTCTCAGTATTGCCAATCGTGGGGTCCGCCATGGCAGCCGTCCAATTCATCCTGCTGGGAGGGTTGATCCACGGCATCCGGCACCTGCCACTCTCAACTCAGACAGATTTGCTGTTCAGACATGCGGGCTTCGAGGTCGTGGCACTCCTGGCGGCAGTGACGATCAGCTACATCCTGCTCATGTCATTGAATGAGTTTCTCCGAACCTCCGAGGATTCCGCCCGATCCACATTACTATCAGCCCTCTCCTCCACCATGCCGTTCTATGCGCTCATCTTCACTACGACCACTGTAGGAGCCATCCTGGAAGGATCTGCAGTTGTACAGCTTTGACCAAGTTTCATTCAGATACCATGAACACATCTTCCGGGACTATACAGACGAGATCACCACGGCCAAGATCGGGATCATCGGACGCAATGGAATTGGTAAGACAACGTTACTTCGTCTACTTGATCATCAACTCTTCCCCGAGAAAGGAGAGGTCCGTGTCGACGGCTCGACCTATCTCGTGGACTTCGACCTAGAGAAGTATGGTGCATTCCTCATCGAAGACCTCCTCGACGTCTGCTCGCACTTAGCATCCTTCGACACATCCACATCAAGCACAGTAATGGCGTCTTTATCGCTCGACGGATATCGAAGAGTTCCAATCTCAGACTTATCGAAAGGTACCAAGAAGAAGATTTCTCTCCTTTTGGGCCTGTTGGCGACTCCGTCAGTTCTCCTCCTAGACGAACCGTTCGAGTCCTTAGACCCCGAGTCCAACGCCGCACTTGTCCACTACATACAGCAGCGTGAGGGAGGTGTGGTCATTGTCAGCCATGAACACCACCTCCTCTCAAGCTGCGTCGGGGAGATCTTCGAGGTGACAGGCCAACGACTGGAGAAAGCTCATGACGACATTTTGGGTTAGCTGGGCCAGGATACACGTGCGTCGCGTTAGCCATGACAGGGCCAGAGAAGCGGGCTTGGGCTGCGCGTTTGGCGCACTCATGGTCTTCGCGTCCACCTTGAATGCAGCCTGGTCCATGTTCGTTCTCGCGTTGTATTTCTACCTCATCCAAGTTGTCGTGATGACGACCAATAAGGTATTTATGTCGTTTGCCGACTTCATGCGCATCGGGTTTCGCCGGCCCACAGCTGGATATAAGGTCGCTTACATCATCCACTACACGCTTCGGGATAAATACATCGCAAATACGTGTGCGCTCACCGTCTCGTGCTCAGGGCTGATCGTTACCAACAAGGCAGAATGGTCTGTGTTCATCTTCTGTCTCTATGCCGCCAACCTCATGGTGATGCCGAGCCACGTCCACCTCAGTCATATGCTCACAGCACGTGCGCTGCACATGTATCTCATAGCCCTCCTACTGCCATTTCCGCTCGTGGCCTGGCGTCTCTTTCACGGCCATGACTTCAGCCCAACAACAGTTCTCATGTGTGCCACCGGATGGATGATCGCCGCAGGTGGGTACTCCGCAGCCATCGACCGGGCTTCCTTGCGCATGAGGGCCCATAATCGTGGATCATGGAAGAGGCGTAGGCTCTTGCTTCCAATCAAAGGCCTCTCCATATTCCTCTTCAAGGACCATCTCCTCTTTCAGGGAATCCTCATCCAGAATCTCATCATGGGCGTTGCCCTATTCGTCCTCCTCGCACAGGGAACACCACGAGAATTTCTCCCCTCGTGCGCGCTCTTCGCCATCGCGACAAGCAGCTTGCTCATGTCCAGAAAGGACAAGAAGTATCGCCTCCTGCATGACGATTCGCTCTTTCGTGAGCAGGCCCTGCCTCGCGACCAACTCCTCCTGAGAAGGAGGAAACTCCTCACGCTTGCGAGTGGCACCCTCGTTCAGTTACTGGCCTATTGTGTGGTTGTGTCGATGGTCAGTGCATTCCACTGGCGGCAAATCCCCCTGGTCACCGGAATCCTCATCACCACGCTCGTCATCGATGCCTCTCTCCTGCATCACAGCTCCCCGACCGCCCGCTGGCTAAGGACATCATTGAAGTATTGCTTGAGCGCACTCTTCCTGGTCGTCAGCTACACAAGCACATCTCATCTGAGCATATGGATTTTCTGCGCCGTTCTAGCCGGAGCATATGGCCCCTTCGCCATCCGCGACTTGATCCCCTCCCACCTAAACACCCCGAAAACAAGCAGGCCGCTCTCGCCGAAAACCCCTGACTTCAGTCGATCGTCATAGAAAGGACACTCATGACCATGGATAACGCCATCCGCCCACTATTAACCCTAACCAAGGACGGGGATGCCATCTATGCGCTCACCCGAAAGAGACAATCTTCGGGATGCCGACGATTCTTCGACCTAGTCCTCGACTTCTTCTTCCTGGCTGGAGGCACAGACGCAGTGGCAGATTCCCTGGCAGGAACCTGGTACCTCCTCGCTTCCGACTCTGACGGCCGTCTCGTGAAGCTCCATCATGGGGTCATTAATGAGACCACCGTAATCCCCCAGTGGGATGCGAAATGGAAGGAGTCATTCTCCAAGGTGTCACTCGACGGGTTCGACTACAAAAGACTTCATCGGTTGGTGTGAGGAGATGACACGTATATCACGACCCACCTCCGTCATCACCTGGTTCTTCGCGTGCCTCGTCCTCTTGTCTGGATGCTCGCTGCCGCCACTGAACCCCGACTCAACAGCCAACGTTGACACGCCCATACTCGAACTGATCACACAGACAAGGCAGCTCTATGAATCGGGGCGATACCAGGGGTGGTTTATTGTGACCTCCAGTGATGCGGGAATGGAGTCGCTGAGCCTACAGGACTTCTCTCCCCGCGAGCATCCCGTGCCCTCGCACCAAGAAGTCGTGAGCTACGGCCATGTCACCATCGGAGAACTGTCGGAATTGAGCATTGAAGTATGGGTCCAAGAAGGACCGGGGATGTACTACTCGGCGACAGTAGATCCCCAAAACTCACAGATCAGATCAACCGATGGCGAGTGGTTCATGACAGGGGATCCCACTGACTATGTCACCACGCAGGTCGACCTCATGGTGACGTTCCTGTCGAGCCTGGCATGAACATCGGAAGAAAGGACCCCCACCATGACTTCTCCCTCCATACACGACCTGCCCTATACCACTAACGGACGCCGGGCGCTGGCCACGCGCATCGCCATCGCCGCAATCGTCATGGGGGTGATGGCAGTGCTGGCCGGCTGCGGGCCGGCAGCCGGCCCGACCATTGAGACGATCACACTGGCTCACGACCAGTACTCCTTCACGGGAAACCTGGTTCCCGAGGCCAGCCATCTCGTCGACGTGCGCCCCGAGGACCTCGCCCACACCGATGGAGCGTGGGTCTCGATGGGCGACGAGCTGCGCGCCCAGACGCCCGCGGTCCTCAGGGCCCTCACTGACCTCCAGAGCAGGATCGAACATCATCTCGCCGAGCAGGCACGGGCGTCACGAGCAGCGAAGGCCGTGGGGAAACAGGCGTTCTCCTACTCGTGGCCCTTGGACACGGCCCCCGGATCGGGTGAGATCCACACCATCGGGCACGCCATCCAGTCCGCCCTGATCGCCGATGCCCGGGCCGCCTCCGCCGCCTCGCGTCAGACTCGCGACAACCAGGCCGACCTTGCGTCCCTTCACGCCCAACTGGGCGCCGCCACGGCGTGCCCCACGTCGCCTGGAGGGGACGTGGCCGGTACACCCGACCCATGCACGGATGCTGCGACCCTGGAGAGCCTCAAGCAGCAGATCATCGATGTGGAGAGGGCGACCAGAGCGGTTGAGGCGGATCAGTACTTCGCACGACAGGAGACGGACAACCAGTTGGCCACTCTGTTCGGCCAACTGGTCGAGGCTTATGCGCAGGTGATCGAGGCCGACTCTGCCTCCCGGGACTCCTACCACGTCCCCTCTCCGGCCGACGGACGCGTCGAGGTCCGTGGGCACGAAGTCTGGGTCTCCTCGTCCGCCTTCACCCTCGTCTACACCGCCACACAAGCGCAGGCCGACAGCCTGACCGCGGCGTCCGGGCTGCGCGTTGAACAGGGGGGTACGACGCTGGCCGACGCCCAACTCCGTTCTACGACGTTCAGCGCCGAGGCCACGAGCGACCTGAAAGCCCCCAAATACACCATGACCTTCTCGCTGACACCGATCCAGTCCGGCCTCGATGTCCGCCCTCAGAGCACAGCCACGTTGACGTACAGCTCGGACACGTTGGTCATCCCATCCGCTTTCCTGGGCACCGACGGCGCCACCCAGTACGTCATCCAGGACGGTCGCAGGGTGAGCGTCACGGCGTCCAAGGATCTGACCGGACAATGGGTCGTCCGTCCTGGGGTCCTCCAAGCAGGTGCCGAGATCGAGAGGATCGGCGGTAGATGATACGCCTGGCAGACGTCGGCAAGGTGTACCGGGGCCGTAACTTCGAGGTCACAGCCCTGGACGGGATATCCCTCGACATCCCACCCGGGCAATTCGTCTCCCTCGTCGGGAAGAGCGGATCGGGGAAGTCCTCGTTGCTGAAGATCCTCGGGTTGGTCGACTTCGATCACTCCGGCCGGTACTGGCTCGACGGTTCGACCTATCACGGCGCCCGCGACACGGAGGTGGCAAGGGCCCGAAAGTGCATCGGCTATGTCTTCCAGGACTTCCGGCTCATCGGGCGGCACACCATCTGGAAGAACCTCCAGATGGCGGCGGTCATTCGCGAAGGACACGTCGATGTGGAGGAGATCCGTGCCTGCCTCGACCGCGTGGACCTCGCTGACAAGGCGTTGAGCTACCCTGATGAGCTCAGCGGCGGACAAAAGCAGCGGGCTGCTGTGGGCAGGGCGATCGTCGGCCGTCCGCGCCTGCTCATCGCCGACGAGCCGACGGGTTCCCTGGACCAAGCCACCGCCACACAGATCATGTCACTCCTAACAGACCTCCACACAGAGCTTGGATGCACCCTCGTCCTCGTGACGCACGACATGGACATCGCCATGCAGGCCGAGCGGGTGGTCGAACTACGGCAAGGGAGGATCCACGATGACTTTCTTCATTAGGAACTGTGTGGCGGGTCTGTGGTTCAACCGTCTTCGCTCGACCCTGACCGGAATCGGCGTCCTGGTCGGCGTCGCCTCCGTCGTGCTCATCATGGCCCTGTCCGACGCCCTGATCGCCACCATTGACGACGAGGATGTGACCTCGTGCCAGATCGCCCTGATGAGCAGCGCCGAGGCTGATGCCGACGTGCTCGACGCCATGAGCAGCCCCGACATCGTCGCACGGCTGCAGGGTGTCGCTCAGCGCACAGATGTGGCATCCTTCGCCCCCGAGGCACAGCGACACATCGTCGAGGTGTCATTGCCCACGGGCGTGAGCATCGGATCGATGGTCGTCAACTTCACCGACAGCGTCCCCGTGATCGCCGGTGAGCCGTTCACCCGCGCCACGGGCGATGTCGTGATCATGCGCCCCAATCCAGATTTCTCGAATGTGACCATTGGCGACCAGATCGTCATCAACGGGCAGTTCTTCCAGGTGATCGGCACGACCGACAGCCATGGGATGACGCCTGACACCAAGCTCTTCCTGCCCGAACGCATGTCCTCCCTGGTGGACGTCGACCAGCTCTCGACCACCGGCACCCACCTGCTCATCGGCCAACAGGGCTTCCCGTTCTCCGAGGTGCGCCAATCGGTCATCGACCAACTCAATGATGGTATCGACCCTGACATGAAGTTCTTCGACATGAGCGCGGAGATGGCATCCGGGCTGCGTGACGCCCTGGGCACGATCCAGATGGTCCTGGGCGCTATCGCGTCGGTCTCGTTGGCCGTGGCCGCCCTCAACATCGTCAACACCATGTATATCGCGAGCCTGGAACGGGTGGACGAGATCGCAGTGTTGAAATCCATGGGAATGACCCGTGTCCAGGTGATGGCGCTCTTCCTCCTAGAGTCTGTCCTCCTCGTCACGATCTTCGCCCTCCTTGGCGCCCTGATCGGCAACCTCTGCGCCGCATTGATCCTGACCTACGCGGACATCCCCATGGCGTTCTCCTGGATGGCGCTGGCCACCCTCGTCCCGGTCATCGTCCTCGTCGGCGCTGGAGGAGGGTTCTACCCCGCCCATCGAGCCGCCAAGATCGACCCCGTGAGACTGCTGCGCTGATGCTCATCACTGGGAGGCGCCCACCTGGTCGATACTCGACAGGCTCGCTGGCGCGAGACGAGGGACGGCGATGAGCCCAGCCAGGATGAACAGGATCGAGAGCACGATCGTCCCCTCACGCCCAAACTGTCATGCCCAAACTGTCATGCCCAAACACCAGCGTTGAGCAGAACCCAGCCAGAACAGCCGTCAAAGGATCAACTCCCCATGTGAGCGTTCTCACGAGGCCTGAGACGCCCGACACACGACCAGCAGGCACGAGCGACTGTCGAGCGCTCCTGGCGATGACTAAGGAAATGATCGCACCCGAGCCGATCAGTGCGAGCCCGAGCGACAGAATGCACGCACCACCCACCATCGGCAACCGCCCAGCCGATGCGATCAAAGTGAAACCGACCGCTGCCCCGATATAGGCAGCGATGAGCGTGGTGCGAGCGCCGAGACGGACCCCCATCATCCTGACCAGAAGCCGCGCCAGTGTGCCGAGCGCCACAGCAGGAACCGAGAGGAGACCGAACATCCATACCGGCATGCCGATTGCCTCGAGAGCGTAAGGCGCCAACAAGGTGGTGACTAAGGCGATAGCCACATTGAAGAGAGCGCCAGCGACAGCCATACGCACATGAATGCGATGGCTGGCCCATACCGAGAAAATCTCTCGGATATCCCCCACGTGCGCCGCGACCTGTTGAAGCAGTGGTCTTCTGGCGGATCGCGGCTCGCGCGTCTCCTTCGGTGAGTTGATGTCGGCTGGCCTGACAAAGACGGCTAGTGCGACAGACTCATGACATATCTCAGGAGAAACCACCAGCCTCCCCGCCAAGTGAGCCACCCCCAGGGGCACGAACTGTACCCCGCCATCCACGGGGGCACGAACCGTGCATTTCACCCTGAAAACGGACAGTTCGCACCCCCGGCCACATCCAAGGCCTCGCACCACAGGCCACATCGAGGACCCTGTGCCCCCTACACCGGCCACCGCCTACGCAGGCGAGGACACACGAGGACCCCCGGGACCAGCCACCGCCTGGATCCCGGGGGTCCGACACGTCAGAACTTGGCTTCGTCGCCCACGATGGCGCCCGCGCCGGCGGCGGCCACCTCGGCGTCTTGATCCGACGAGCCGCCCGAGACGCCCACGGCGCCGACGATCTGGCCGTCGACGCGTACCGGCACACCTCCGCCGAAGATCATCAGCCGATCGGCTTTGACGATACCGTGCAGTAGGGCCGGGTCGTCGGCGATCATCGGATACCACTCCGAGGTCGCCAGCCCGAAGGCGGTCACCGTGTACGCCTTGTCCTGGGACAGGCGGATGGACAACACGGGCGCGCCGTCCATGCGGTGGAACCCGACGAGTTGCCCGGCATGGTCGACGACGGAGATGCACACGCACACCCCCATCGCCTCAGCCGCGGCGATCGCCGCGTCGATACAGGCAGACGCCCCGTCGGCGGTCACGGTGCCGATAGATGTCACGTACGACATGAACTCCTCCTCATCGCTCTTCCTTCCTCATCACTGTTTCCTCCTCACCACGGTCTCCTCCCCACCATGGGTCGCGGCCCGCACGCCAGAAGGGGTCCCAACTGGCGCACGAGCCGCGAGCTTCTCACCTACCAATCATGAGAAGACTGTGAGGAAGGTCTCATTGAGGTTACGGTCGACGGTGCTCAAGCCACGGCCGAGCAGGTCGAGCGACCACAGGACGCAGGGACGGTCGCGCTGGGCGACGTACCCATCAGCGAAGACCTCGTTGCGGTTGCCCGCGGGGTCGAAGTAGTAAATCGTCTTGCCGCGCGTGATGTTGTGCTGCGTGGGACCGAGGTCGACGGGGACGTCGTCGATGGCCATGATCTGACCGGCGCGCAGAATGGCGTTCCAGTCTTCCAACTGGAAGGCGATGTGGTGCAGCTTGCCGCTGTAGTTCTCGCCGCCGATCAGGGCGATGTCGTGGGTACGGTTGCCGTTGGACAGCCACGTGGCCACCGAGACGTCCTGGTGGTCCATGTCCGGGACCAGGCGCTCGACGGGGAACATGCCGAACACGTCGATGAAGAACTGCTCGGAGGTGTTCACCTCGTCGCAGCCCAACAGGGCGTGGTCGAGTCGTGGCACGCCGATGCCCATCAGGTCGCGGGGGAAGGGGAAGGGGTTCACGTCCCCGACCTCGAGCCCCACCAGCGTCTGCTCGTGATAGACCTCGATGGTGTGCATGGACGGCAGGAAGAACCTCAGGCCATCAGAGACCTCGGGGTTGTCACCCTTGCTCATGCGCTCCGTCGTGACGCCGAACGTCCGCGCCTTGGCTTCGATGTCGTCGAGGTCTTCGACCTTGGCGACCTTGAATCCGACCTTGACGACGCCTACGCCGCCTTCTTCCAGGACGACCGAGTGGTGGTCCCATTCATCCCATCCCTTGAGATATACCCTGTTGCCAACCTCCAACGTGGGACGCAGTCCCATCGTATAGATATAGTGCCTCTTGGCCGCTTCCAGATCAGTGACGCGAATGTGCGCGTATCCGAGTCGTAGAATTCCCATTGTTTTCTCCTTTAACGTCATTGTATGTTCTGTTCAGTCGATCCAGAACGAGTTGTGTTCATTATTCCCACAAGAGGCAATACGCCTCTCCCCTAGCGGGGAAAATACGAGGATCACCGGCCTATCCGGTGTGCTGCACGCAGCTTTCCCCTTGTCACTCAGTCGCCGTGTCCCCCATGGGGGTGCCACGATGCCTGACGCGATCCTGCTCCCGCAGGACGTACTGAGTGATGAGCGGTGCGATGCACCGCAACCTACCTTCCTCCGGCACCGATATCGTCACATCTGAGACGGGTACGGACCGGCAAGCCAATATGATCCCCTGTTCCCGTTCCCAAGACGGCAGGACCGTCTCGGCAACTGTTGAGTTGTACTCGGTGACACCTGAGTCCACATGGACTCTGCACAACCCACACCCCCCACGTTTGCATGCGAGCCGCATCATGTAGCCGGTTCGCAGCAAGGTGCTCGTCAGGGGCTCACCCTCGCGGCTTTCGAGGGTGACGTCCATACCGACGAGGGTCACGGCGCTCATGGCCGTCCCCCGCCTGAGTCACGGGTGATCTGCATGACCACCGCCTTGGGCTCGGTGAAGAATTCGCGGGAGAAGTTCCCGCCCTCACGACCGATCCCCGACGCGCCGACCCCGCCGAAGGGGGCGCGCAGATCACGGATGAAGAAGCAGTTGACCCATACCGTCCCGGCCCGCAAGCGGGCGGACACCCGATGGGCCCGCGACAGGTTCTCCGTGAACACCATGGCGTTCAGACCGTACTGGGTGTCGTTCGCCAGATGGACGACCTCGTCCTCGGTGTCGAAGGCGTTGACCACCACGACCGGACCGAAGATCTCTTTGCAGTACTGCGAGGCCGTCAGCGGAAGGTCGACGATGATCGTCGGCTTCACGAAGAGCCCCTCGCCCAATCCGCCGGTGAGGATCCGCCCGCCCTCGGCCTCGACCGAGTTCACGAACCCCGACACCTTCGCATAGTGCACGTCGGAGCTCAACGGGCCGAAGTCCACGCCGGGCGCCATCGGGTCGCCGATCCGCAGCGCCTCCGCCTTGGCCTGGAAGGTCGCCAGGAACTGGTCGTAGATCCCGCGCTGGAGGAAGAGGCGCGACCCGGCGAGGCAGACCTGCCCGGCGTTGCGGAAGATGGCCTGGACGGCCCAGTCGGTCGCGTTGTCCAGATCGGCGTCGTCGAAGACGATGTTGGCGCCCTTGCCCCCCAGTTCGAGGGACACCGGCACGAGGTTCTTCGAGGCCGCCGCCTGGATGGCCTTGCCCGTCGTGGACTCCCCTGTGAACGTGATCCGGTCCACCCTGGGATCGGCCGTCAGCAGGGCGCCGGTCTCGCCGTACCCCTGGACGACATTGAAGACCCCGGCGGGGATCCCGGCCTCCAGCGCCAACTTGGCGAAGAGGACCGCCGACGCGGGGGTGAACTCGCTGGGCTTGAGGACCACCGTGTTCCCCCACGCCAGCGCCGGCGCGACCTTCCACGACTCCATCATGAGCGGGAAGTTCCACGGCGCGATCGCCACGACCACGCCCGCCGGTTGGTACAGGGAGTACGCGTGGTGGCCCGACCCCATGGGGTACGCCTCGCCGGTGGCCATGACCTGGTGATCGGCGAAGAAACGGATGTTCCACGCTGAGCGCTCCACGTCGACGAGGGCCTGTGGCGTCGGCTTGCCCATGTCCATGGTGTCAAGCCGGGCCAGGTCGTGGGCGTGGTCCATCATCGCCTCGGAGAAGCGCCGCAACACCTTCTGCCGCTCCTGCGGATCCATGTGGGGCCAGGGCCCGGAGTCGAACGCCCGGCGCGCGGCGTCCAGGGCGGCGTCCACGTCCGCCTGCCCGCCCCACGCGGCCTGGGCCCAGGTCTGCTGTGTGTACGGGTTCATGGAGTCGAACCGCCTGCCGTCGACGGACTCGACTTCCCGTCCGTCGATGAGATGCCCGAAGAACTCGCTCATGTCGCATCCCTTTCCGCCAGAGTCTGGTCGCCCGCGGCGAAGTGCGTACGCGGAACCTCCCGCAGGATCACCCGCACGGACGACTGCGGCGCCTGGATGGAGTCCATGGCCGCATGCGTCAGAGCGGAGATCAGGGCCCGCAGTTGTTCGGGGGTACGTCCCTCGGCTATCGTCACGTCGATGATCGGCATGATCACTCACCTCCCATGATGTGGATGGAGCCCAGATGGGCGAAATGGAAAGCCAGCTGCGCCCCGGCCGGCACGGGGTACGCGTCGGTCATCCCGCCTGTGAGGACGATCTGGCCGGCGTGGATCCTCAGCCCGCGCTCGGCGAGTTGGTTGGCCGCCAGGGCGAGGGCCTCGCCGGGGTGACCCAGGATCGCCGCGCCGGTGGCGGAGTCCACGATCTGCCCGCCGATCTCCACGGACACCGCCTCCCCGCCCAGGTCGATCTGATCGGGACGCAGGGCGATGCCGCCGGTGACGTACGCCGCCGAGGAGGAGTTGTCGGACACCACGTCGGGGGCCCGGAAGCGGAAGTTCGCAAATCGGGAGTCGATGATCTCGACCCCGGCCACGACCCACTCGACGGCGGCCATGGCGGTGGCCGCGCTGATTCCAGGACCGACGAGGTCGCGTCCCATGACGAACACGATCTCCGGCTCCACCCTCGGATGGATGAAACGGGAGGCGCTCACGGGCGTGCCGACGGGGAGGATCATCGCGTCGGTGAGCCATCCCAGCAGCGGACGCGTGAGGTTCATGCGCTCCTGCTTCGCCTTCGAGGTGAGCCCCAGCTTGACCCCGGTGAGGTGCTCCCCACGCGCCAGTCGACGGCGCAACGCCTCGTCCTGGACCGCGTACCCCTCCCAGAGCGTCATGTCCTCCCACTCGTCGGTGAAAGGCTCGCGTTCGCGGCGCTCGGCCTCGCAGGCCAGCACCTCGGTCGCGATCGAATCCATGGACCAGGTCATGCGTGACTCCCTTCAGAAACTTTCTCCAGTGCGATGTCGATGAGCATGTCCTCCTGGCCGCCCACGTACCCGCGACGCCCGGCCTCCTGCAACAGTTCGACGACGGGGATGCCGTACCTGTCGGACACCCGCTCGGCGTGCAGGAGGAAGGAGGAATAGACCCCCGCGTACCCCTGGATGATCGAGCCCTCGTCCATGAAGGGGAGGCGGGCGATGAAGGGACGGACGACGTTTTGGGCCAGCGACATCAGCTTGGGGACGTCCACCTCGGTCGCCACCCCCAGACGGTCGAAGACGGCCGCCATCACCTCAGTGGGGGTGTTGCCAGCGCCCGCGCCCAGGGAGCACAGGGCGACGTCGATTTGGCGGGCTCCGGCCCGCTGCGCCAGGACGGAGTTGGCCAAACCCAGGGAGAGATTTTGGTGGCCATGGAATCCGACCTGGGCGCGGTCGCCGACAGCGTCCACCAGGGCAGCCACCCTGTCGGACGCCTGCTCCAGAATGAGCGAGCCCGCCGAATCGACGACATACACACACTGGCACCCGGCGTCCACCATGATGGTCGCCTGTCGCGCCAACTGCGCCGGATCAATGCGGTGGGCGAGCATGAGGAAGCCCACCGTCTCCATCCCGATCTCGCGGGCGGCCCCGAAGTGCTGGATGGAGATGTCCGCCTCGGTGCAGTGGGTCGCGATGCGGGCGACCCGGGCGCCGGCGGAGTACGCGTGCTTCAGGTCCTCGATCGTGCCCAGGCCCGGGAGCATCAGGCAGGCGATCTTGGCCCGCTTCGCCTCCTCGGCGGCCGCCTCGATGAGCCTGAAGGTGTCCACCAGAGAGAAACCGTAGTTGAAGGACGAGCCGCCCAGACCGTCGCCGTGGGTGACTTCGATCACTTCGATCCCTGCGTCGTCGAGCCCGTGGACGACGTCGCGCACCTGCTTCTCCGTGAAGCGGTGGCTCATCGGATGGGAGCCGTCGCGCAGCGTGGTGTCCGTCAGACGGACCTCGCGCTGGGTGCCGATGACGTTCCCGTCCTTGTCGGTGGTGAGTGTCATGTCCGCTCCTTTCCTCACGCGGCCTTGGCGGGGTTGATCCTGCGCTGGGCGATCAGGTCGCCGACCTGGGCCGCTGCGGAGGTGATGATGTCGAGGTTCCCCGCGTACGGGGGTAGGTAGTCGCCCCGGCCGGTCACCTGCATGAAGACCGCCACGCGGGCCATGCCGTCCCAGATGTCGAGAGGGGCGTCGAACTGCGGGTCGGCCCGAAGCTGGTAGCCGGGCACGTACGTGGACTGCACGCCGGCGACCATCTGGTGGATCGACTCCGTGATCCGGTCCTGGAGGCCCTTGTCGTCCAGGACCGAGGTCGGGATCGAGCAGAAGATGGTGTTGCGCATCATCATGGGCGGCTCGGCGGGGTTCAAGATGACGATGGCCTTGCCCTTCGCAGCCCCGCCGACCTTGACCAGCGCGTCCGAGGTCGTCTCGGTGAACTCGTCGATGTTGGCGCGGGTCCCGGGCCCCGCCGACCGCGAGGAGATCGAGGAGACGATCTCGGCGTAGTCAACGTCGACGACGCGGGACACGGCCGCGACGATGGGGGTGGTCGCCTGGCCACCGCAGGTGACCATGTTGAGGTTCATCTGGTCGAGGTTGGCCTCCAGGTTGACCTCGGGCACGCAGTACGGCCCGACGGCGGCAGGGGTGAGGTCGATGGCCACGATCCCGGCCTGCCTGTAGCGTGGGGCGTTGGCGAGGTGGGCGCGGGCGGACGTGGCCTCGAAGACGATGTCCGGACGCTCGTCTTGGGCGAAGAGCCAGTCGACGCCCTCGGCCGAGGCGACCAGCCCCTCACTCGCCGCGCGGGCCAGCCCGTCGGAGGCCGGGTCGACGCCGACCATGTACCGGGCCTCCATGTGCTCGCTGCGTCGCAGCAGCTTGTACATGAGGTCGGAACCGATGTTCCCCGACCCGACGATTGCGGCGATAGCGTGTGACATATCCCTGTCCTTTCAGGAGAAGACCGCTGTGACGGATCCGAGACCGGTGAACTCCGCACGGGCCACCGAGCCAGCGCGGACGTCCTTGGCGACGGTGATGGAGCCTGGCAGGATCACGTCCCCTGGCTTGAAGGAGATCCCCCGCGCCCCCAAGGTGTTGCACAGCCACACGAGCGCGTTGATGGGTGAGCCGAGGACGGCCGACCCCGCGCCGGTGGCGACAAGCTGGGAGTCCACCGTCAGGTTGCAGCCGACGGTGGTCAGGTCCACGCCGTCGAGCTTGGTGGGCTTCGAGCCGAGGATCACCCCTCCGGACGACGCGTTGTCCGAGATCGTGTCCACGATCCCGATCTTCCAGTTCTCGACCCGCGAGTCGATGAGTTCCAGGGAGGGGAGGACGAAGTCGACCGCCCGGATGGCTTCCGCCACGTTCACGCCAGGCCCCGAGAGCTCTTTGCCCATGACGAACGCGATCTCGGGCTCGACCCTGGGCTGGAGGTAATCGGCGGCCGGGATCGGCATGTGCTCGAGGTGGAACATGTCCCTCATCAGGTGGCCGAAGTCCGGCTGATCGACGCCCACCATCTTCTGCATGGCCACGGACGTGATGCCGACCTTGTAGCCGCGCACGAGGTTCCCCTCGACCAGGCGCTCGCGGATCTGGCACATCTGGATCTCGTACGCGTCGTCGATGGTCAGCTCCGGATGGGACTGGATCGGCGGCGGGACGGCCTGTTTCGTGACATACGCGTCAGCCAGCGTCCGCGCGATCTCTTCCAGTTTGCGCGTGTGCCCGTCTTCAGATGGGGACATGGATACCTCCTCGACTGCCTGGACTGGTGATCGCCGGGAACCTTCCCCATTTCCGCCGATCATCATTGTCATTTCCAGATATTCTGGGGGTCGCGGACGGGCCGCACAATCCCCCCGTCTCACCCATTGGGACATCAAAGGTCTCACGGATTGAGACGACAGGGAACTCTTCCTTGCACAGGGAAGCGGTGGGCGCCGCGTCGCCCCGCCGGTCGTCCGACAGTGGAAATCCATGGTGACATGGGAGGACGCCCCGCATCTGAAGGCTCGCGACCGGCCTGTCCCCCACACCCCCGTCTCGGCGTACGTTCACGGGTGTTTCTCATGTCTTCCGCCCACGGATTCGAGATGCTATCGTCTCGGCATGGTCAGTGAATCCGACGGGGGAATGAGCAGCATCGCACGCGCTCTGGCTTTGTTATCTGTCTACCAACCGCGAGACCGAGAGTTGTCGGCCGCGGAGATGGCTCGACGCTCGGGCCTGCCACGCTCGACTGCGTACCGCATGTCCGGGGAGTTGGCGAACCTGGGGATCCTGGAACAGACGCCTGACGGCCAGTTCCGGCTCGGTCTGAAATTATTCGAACTGGGCCAGTTGGCCCTCTACCAGCAAGGGTTGCGCGAGTCGGCGGCCAGTTTCTTGGCCGACCTGTCCAACGCCACCCGCCAGACATCCCATCTGGCCATCCTGGACCACTGTGATGTCGTCTACCTGGACAGCATCCGCCCCTCGCCCCCGCCACGGCTGCGGGCCCGCGTGGGCGGACGGCTCCCCGCGACCGTCACCGGCGTCGGCAAGGCGATCCTCGCGTTCTCGTCACCAGAGACCATCGACGAGGTGATCGCCCGCGGCCTGCCGCGCCTGACGACGAACTCCATCACCGACGAGGCGAGGCTCCGCGCCGAGTTGGCCAAGGTGCGACGCACAGGCTTGGCCTTCGACCATCAGGAGCAGGCGGTCGGCACGAGTTGCTGCGCGGCGCCCATCTTCGGGGTGCACCAACGGGTGGTCGGCGCGGTGTCAGTGTCCGGACACACGTCCAACATCCGACTCGACCTCGTGGCCGCGGCGGTGCAGTCGGCGGCGGCTGGCATCTCACGGGTGCAGGGCGGCAAGGGATAACACGGGGCACGGGCTCCCGCTCACGCGGACCCGACCTCCGTCAGGTCACCGCAGCGATCGGCACGCTCCACCACACACATCTGCGGGTCGCCGCCCTCCTCGATCGCGATCGCGGACTCGTCGGCGACCACCGGGGCGTACAACTGCGACCCCGGGCCTCCTCGAAGCGCCATCGCCACCAGGATCACGATCCCTGCCGCACCGGCGGCGAACGCCATCCACGACAGGTTCATGTGGTCGGCCAGCGGGCCGATGACCGCCATGCCCAGGGGGCCGCACACCGTCATGATCAGGGTGATGAATCCCATCACACGTCCCATCATGGCCTCCGGGATATGTTCCTGCAGGGAGGTCAGAGCGGGGGTGTTCACCATGGGCAAGGTCAATCCTTGGATCACCATCACGGCCAGGAAGAGCCAGATGTTCGGCATCATCCCCATCACCATCACGCAGACCGCGAGGAGGCACGTGCCGAGCATGAGCATGGTCATACGGTTGCGAGTGCCACCCCAGGCCGCCAGGACCAGCCCTGCGATCACCATGCCGACGCTCCACAGGATCTCCGTGGCGGCGAGCATCCACTGCTGGGATCCGTACAACCGGACGACGAAGACAGGCGTCAACTGGGCGAAGGGGACGAGCAGGCCCGCGATCAGGAGCACGAGCATCACTCCCCTTCTCAAGCCGGGGATCGCCAACGTGTGCCGCACAGCCTCGCCCATGTGGGACACGTACCCCACCAACCCCTCGGGCCGTGGCGCGTCGGGGTCCAGCCGTAGACGAGGGATGCGGATGAACACGGTCACCGTGATGCCGATGATCGCTGTGGTGACATCCACCATCAGGATCCAGCCCAGCGGGAAGTAGACCAACAGGACTGCCGCCAGCGCTGGCGCCGCCACCTGGATGACCGCCTGGATCGCCTGATTGATGGAGTTGACGCGCATCAACTTCTCGGCCGGGGCGATCTGCGGCAGAGCGGCGTTGACCGCCGGGGACTGGATCCCCGACCCGAGGCCGCGGATGGCCAGGGCGACGGCGATGACCCAGACCGACTCCAGGCCGTTCAGCATGAGCACGGCCAAGACGACCGTGACCGCCGCGACGCCGGCGTCCGAGCCGATCATCAACGCCTTGCGCCAGTACCTGTCCGCCCAGATGCCGCCGGGGATCGTGGTGACGGCCATGGCCAAGGAGGAGGCGATCAGCAGGAGGGCGAACTGCCCGCCCGAGCCGGTCTTCAAGGTGATGTACCAGATGACCGAGTAGCCGACGATCGCCGATCCGAACAGGGACACGGACTGGCCGAAGAGGAAGAGGGTGACATTTCGGATCCAGGGGGTGCGCGGCGACTCCTGGTTGTCAGGCATGAAGCTCCTTCAGATCAGGGACTTTCCATCGTACGGCAAACTCAAGCCTCTCCCTTGGTTCCAACCTGATCGAGCAATGAAAAAGTACTGAGCCTTCCCCCACTTTCTTGGGGGATTAGGTAGCATAGGTGACGGTGATCTGCGTTCGTCAACCGGAAAGGAGGCTCATCGATGGGATTCTTTTCCCAAGCTGAGAAGAAGCTGGAAGGCGCTGTCGGCGGTATTTTCGCACGCGCTTTCAAAGGCGATGTCCAACCTGTCGAGATCACGCACCAATTGTGCAAAGAACTCGACTCGCAGGCTCAGATCCTCGCCCAGGACAAGCGCCTGGTGCCCAATGATTTCTTGATCTCCTTGTCCAAGCACGATTATGCCCGACTCTTCCCGTATTCCAAGACCCTGACTGCCGAAATCACGACGGATCTGCGGGAGTACGCGGCCGAGCACGAGTACATCTTCAACGGCCCGATCTCCATCCAGTTGGAGGAGCGCCCCGACCTGCCGGTGGGTCGTTTCCAGGTCGCGTCCGAGACGGTGGCCGAGGTGGACAAGCCGTACGCGTCCCCATCCACGATGCGCGCGGCCGGTCTGGTCTTGGAGGTCAACGGCGTGCGTCACCCCTTGACACCTCCCGGATTCACCGTGGGACGCGGCGCCGACGCCGACGTGCGTATCAACGATCCGGGGATCTCCCGGATCCACGCCCAGTTCCAGGTCAGCGGCTCCGGCCACTCGCTGCACGTGAAGATTCTGGACTTGAACTCGACCAATGGCATCCTGGTGGACGGCCGCAAGGTGCTGGAAGCGGACTTGGGGGATGGCTCACGGATCGACATAGGCAAGACACAGATGCTTGTCTACGCTCCGTCGGGAGGCTGATGTGGCCGCCTTCACCGTGCTCGTCCTCAAAATCGCCTTCCTGGTGATTCTGTGGCTGTTTATCATCGTGGTCGCCGCCGTGGTGAACGCCGACATGATCGGGCGGCGACAGAAGAAAGCGGCGCGCGACGACAGGCCCGCCCCGGATCCGGGACCCGTGCCGAAGAAGAAGCCCGCCCGCCGACGCAAGAAGGACCCGTGGGTCCTCGCGATCGATTCGGGGATCCACGCCGGAGACCGGTTGCAGTTGGTCCCCGAGGTGCGCATCGGGCGCTCCGAGTCGTGCGAGCTCGTGCTCGACGACGACTACGTCTCCAGCATGCACGCCCAGCTCAGCCATCGCGACGACGGCGTGTGGATCCTCACGGATCTGGGCAGCACGAATGGGACGTACGTGAATTCTGCTCGACTCACCTCTCCCACCATCGTGACCGTCGATGACGTCATCCGCATCGGTGAGGTGCAGATGAGGCTGGAGGCCTGACGTGGCCCTGACTCTGCGACCCATCGCACACTCCGAGATCGGGTTGGTCCGCAAGACCAACCAGGACTCGGGCTGCGTCTCGACGACCGCATTGTTCGTGGCGGATGGCATGGGCGGGGCCGCCGGCGGAGACCTCGCCTCGGCCCTGGTCGTCCTCGCCGTGTGCCATCTGGTCGAGAGCCAGGTGACGGGGCCGGACGCCACCGATCTGCTCAAAGAGACGGTCTTCGCCGCCAACGCCGAGATCGCGGCGCTCGTCGACGACAACCCCGACCTGGACGGCATGGGCACGACGATCTGCGGCGGCATCTTCGACGGGGTGGATTTCCACATCGTCCACATCGGCGACTCACGGGCCTACGTGATGTCCGACTCCACCCTTCGCCGCATCACCCATGACCATTCCTATGTGCAGTCCCTGATCGACGAGGGTCGTCTGGACCGGCGCAGCGCCATGACCCACCCCCACCGCTCTTTGCTCCTGCGCGTGCTCAACGGCCAACCGGAGATCCAGCCCGACTTCCTCAGGTACGCCGCCCAGCCGGGCGACAGGATCATGCTGTGCTCCGACGGGCTCTGCGGGTTGGTGGACGACACCGTGATCGCCGCCGCCCTCAACCTCCCCGACGCCGAGGACGCCCTGGACACCCTGACCAAACTGGCTCGCGCCGCGGGCGGGACTGACAACATCACCATCATCATCGCCGACGTCGTCGAGTCCGACGCGGAAGCGGCCACCCCGGCGGACATCGACGAGCACGCCCGTGCCGCGGACGAGACCGAGGACGACACCACCGACGAGAACCACACCACGGACGAGAACGAGGACGAGGCCGACAACGCGGAGGAGACCACGGACGCAGACGCCGATGCGTACGCCGACGCGCAGGCGGAACACACCCTCCTGCTCCCGACCGCCACCGCCCAGGACGCCCTGGTCCCAGCCCCCTCGATCCCCTGGACCACCTCGGGCCTCATCGGCGCCGCCGCCGATCCGCATGTCGTCTCCCTGTTGCGCGCCCTGCGCCACGCGGCAGTCGACCACGAGCCGTCACCGACGGTGACCCGCAGGGCCGCTTCGCAGACGCCAGGGGCCCACCCCCCGCTGGCCCTCCAGGAACGCCAGCGCTACACACCGTCGGCCAAGAAGCCCCGCCGGATCTTCTGGTGGATCGCCGCGCCGATCATCCTGGTCCTCGCCGGCGGCGGCTGGGGCGTGTCCGCGTACATCTCCTCCCAGTACTACATCGGCGACAACAATGGCATGGTCGCCATCTATCAGGGCCTGCCGGGGACCATCGCGGGGATCGACACCTCGCGGCTGTACGAGACGACGACGATCTCCTTGACCGACCTGCCGATCTCCTGGCGTGACAAGGTCACGGCCACCATCGCGGCCAACGAAGGCGGGCTCGACCAGGCTCGCACCACCGTGTCCCAGTTGCTCGCCAAATCCACCCAGTGCGTCCACGACCGTGCCGCTCGCCCCGCTGGCACACCGACCCCTGCGGACGGGTGCTGACATGGCGCCCGAGACGCGCGCCTACCGCATCCGAGGAGCGGCGCAGTTAGTCCTGATCCTGTTCGGCCAGTCGATCGGGTTCATCGGCTACCTCCTGACCGGGCTGTTCCGCGACAACGCCTGGCCCACGATGTGGCCGATCATCGCCATTTGCTGGTACGGGTTGGGGATCGTCATCCACATCGGGGTCCGTGTCGCGATCCCGTACGCCGATCCCATCATGACGCCCCTCGTCCTCACCCTGACAGGGTTGGGCCTGGCGGAACTGCACCGCATCGACCTGACCAGCGACACCTCGCCCATGCTGTACACGCAGTTCTTCGCGACGCTGATCGGCGTGGCGGCGTTCCTGGCCGTCATCTTCCTCCTCAAAGATCCCCACCGCCTGAAGGGTTACCCCTTCCTGCTGTCGGCCCTGGGATTCGTCCTGCTCCTGCTGCCGCTGATCCCCGGCCTGGGCACGTCGGTGTACGGGTCGCGCATCTGGATCAACATCGCCGGGTTCTCCTTCCAGCCGGCGGAGATCGCCAAGATCGTCCTGGCGGCCAGCTTCGCCGCGTACCTGGCCGACAAACGCGAGGTGCTGTCGTCGGCCGGACGCCGGGTCCTCGGCGTCGACCTGCCCCGCATGCGCGACCTGGGTCCCGTCATGGTGATGTGGGGACTGTCCCTGGCCATCATGGTCTTCGAGAACGACCTGGGAACCTCCCTGCTCTTCTTCGGCTTGTTCGTCATGATGATCTACGTCGCCACGGGCAAGGCGTCCTGGATCATCCTCGGGCTGGCGCTGTTCGCCGCCGGTGGCGCGGCCGTGATCAGGTTCGCCGGCCACGTCCAGCGCCGGATCGACTTCTGGCTGCACCCCTTCGACTATCCCGACGACGCCACCCAGATCATCCAGGCCCAGTTCGGCTTGTCGCACGGCGGTCTGCTCGGTTCGGGCTGGGGACTGGGACGACCCGATCTGATCATCTTCTCCTACTCCGACATGATCTCCGCGGCCCTCGGCGAGGAGATCGGCATCGTCGGCCTGATGGCGGTCATCGTCCTGTACGCCCTCCTGGTCTTCCGCGGTCTGAAAACCTCGCTGCTGGCAATGGACCCGTTCATCAAGCTCTTCGCCGCCGGTCTGAGCTTCGCCTTCCTGCTCCAGACCTTCGCCATCATCGGCGGGGTCACCCGTCTGCTGCCCCTGACCGGGTTGACGACTCCCTTCTTGTCCCAGGGCGGCTCCTCCGTGATCGCCAACTGGCTCCTGATCGCCATCCTGATGGTGATGTCCCACCGGGCTCGCAGCCCCCTCACGCAACTGGAGGTCAGCGCCTCGGGCGTGACCGAACTGGCCGAGGAGCACACCCAGGTCTTCTCCACCCGCGAGCTGGCCCAGATCGGCACGGGCGCCATCCATCCCGTCCAGTCGATCACCGCCCATCAGGTGCGTCTGGGACCGGACGGGCGTCCCCTCGACACGGTCGACGACACGCCCAAGGAAACCGGCGCCGACACGCCTGACTGGTCGGGTGACGAGGAACTGACCCAAGCGGCGTCCGTGCCCGGCCTGGGCATGACACAGCCCTTCACCCCCTTCACCGGGGATCACGCGCAGGGCGAGGAGATCACCACTCACCTGGACCCAGCTTCAGCGACAGGCGTGGAAATCACCCGCCACCTGGACACCGCTTCAGCGACAGGCGAGGAGGTCACCACCTTCTTGGACACAGCCCCGGCGACAGGCGAGGACGCGTCGGCCCCCCGCCCGACCCCACCTGACACGCGCACCGGCGCCGACCCCGCCGATGACGACTACTTCGGAAGGGGCACAGAGTGAACAGGCACATTCGTTTCGTCTCCCTCGTCTCGGCCCTGATGGTGTTCGCCCTGCTGGGCAACCTGACCTACATCAACCTCGCCCGGGAGGATTCCCTCGAAGCCAGCCCGTACAACACCCGGGCCCGGCAGGCGGACTTCGACGTCCACCGGGGACAGATCCTGGCCGGGGACACGGTCATCGCCGACTCGGTTCCCTCCACCGACCAGTCGTCGTTCACCTACCAGCGGGTGTACGCCAACGGCCCCTTGTACGCTCCCATCACGGGCTTCTTCTCATACATCTACGGCACCAGCCGCATCGAGAACTCGTACAACCGGGACCTGGCCGGGTCGAGTTCCTCCCAGTGGCTCCAACACCTGATCGACGTCGCCAGCGGTCGCACGCCCCAGGGCGCGTCGGTCGTGACCACGATCAACCCGACTCTCCAGCAGGCCGCATGGAACGCCTTGCAGGGGTACGACGGCGCCATCGTGGCGATGGACCCCCACACGGGCGCGGTCCTGGCCCTCGTCACGTCCCCCAGCTACGACCCCAACCTGCTCGCGTCTCACGATCTGGGCGCCGTCCAAGATTCGTGGGCCCAGTTGACCACGGACCCGACCGACCCCATGACCGACCGTGGCACCCGCGAGACGTACCCCCCAGGCTCCACCTTCAAACTGGTCGTCGCCTCCGCCGCCCTGGAGAAGGGGTACACCCCCGACACCATGATCGACACCCCGAGTTCCCTGCAACTGCCCAACTCATCCAGTTGGTTGTCGAACTCGACCAACTGCGGGGACACCCAGGTCACCTTGGCCCGGGCGCTCCAGATGTCGTGCAACACCGCCTTCGCCAACCTCGGCGCGGCGCTCGGGCAGGACGCCATCCGCGCCCAGGCCGACAAGTTCGGCTTCGACACGACCCATCTGCCGGAGCTGGGCGGCGCGGCGAGCCGCTTCCCGACAGGGCTCGACGACGCCCAGCTCATGCTCAGCTCCATCGGACAGTTCAACGTGGCGGCGACTCCCCTGCAGATGGGGATGGTAGTGTCCGCCCTTGTCAACGGGGGACAACTCGCCGAGCCGTACCTGGTCGACGAGGTCCGCGCGCCCGATCTTCAGGTCCTGTACACCCACGACACCCACGTCACCCAGGTCGTCTCACCGGCCACCGCCCAGTCCATGCAAGACATGATGGTCGCGGTCGTCGCCAACGGGACGGGCACGGCCGCACGCATCCCCGGCGTCACCGTGGGCGGCAAATCCGGGACGGCCGAGACGGACTCGGACAACCCGAACTACGCATGGTTCGTCAGCTATGCGCTCAACCCGGACATCGTCGTGTCCGTGTTCCTCCAGCGTGACGAGAAGACCCCCGTCGACTTGTGGGGTGGCGCGAACGCCGCCCCACTAGCCAAGGAGGTGATCCTCGCAAGCCGATGAGTTTTCAGCTTCCTCTCAGCAACTCAGGACAGAATAGTGTCACGTCGCGATATCGCACGGTGACACCGCTCCACTCGCATCACTGGGTCCCGCGTGACACGAGATTCACACCCACGCGGTGCCTGCTACCCATCTTTGGGAAAGGACGACTATGACCGACAATTTGATTGGCGACCGATACGTGCTCGGACCTCTTCTGGGGAGAGGCGGCATGGCCGAGGTACGCCGGGCCCGCGACACCCGCCTGGAGAGGGACGTGGCCATCAAGCGGCTCAAGGCCGACCTGGCCGGCGACCCCGTCTTCCAGGAGCGCTTCCGTCGCGAAGCCCACGCGGCCGCAGGCCTCAACCACCCGAACATCGTGTCCGTCTTCGACACGGGCGAGTCCTTCGACGAGGCCAGCGGGCTGATGATCCCGTACATCGTCATGGAACTCGTGCTCGGCCATACTCTGCGCGAGATCCTGCACGACGGGCGCAAGATCCAGCCCACCAAAGCCTTGGAACTCACCCAGTGCGTCCTGGACGCGCTCGACTATTCCCATCGCCATGGCATCGTCCACCGCGACATCAAGCCCGCCAATGTGATGCTGACCAACAACGGCCAGGTCAAGGTGATGGACTTCGGCATCGCACGGGCGGTGTCCGACACCGCCGCGTCGATGACCCAGACCGCCTCGGTCATCGGCACACCCCAGTACCTCTCCCCGGAACAGATCCGCGGTGAGACGGTCGACCGACGCTCCGACGTCTACGCCACCGGGTGCCTGCTGTACGAATTGTTGACCGGCAAGCCTCCCTTCGAGGGGGACTCCCCCGTGTCCTTGGCGTACCAGCACGTGCGCGCCACGCCGGTGCCCCCCTCTGAGGTCGACCCCTTGGTGTCCACCCAGATGGACGCCATCGCGCTCAAGGCCTTGGCGAAGAACCCGGCCGACCGCTACCAGACCGCCCACGAGATGTCCGAGGACATCGGCCGTCTGCTCGCCGGCCAGAAGGTCCAGGCTGTGATCCCCCCGCCCGTCGAGGACGACCAGCCCACGCAGGCGATCCCCGCCGCCGACTCGACCCAGGTGATGCCCACCCACGGAGCGCCGACATCGAAGGTGCCCGCCCGTGCCCTGGAAGCCGAAGAGGAAGAGGCGCCCAGCCACCTGGGCCGGATCATCGGCATCGTCTTGGGGATCATGCTGGTCATCGCCCTCGCGGCGGCTGTCGTGATCTACACCATCAACCGCAACGACGGCACGCCCCCCGTCCCGACGGAATCGACCGGACTGGTGATGGTCCCGGGAGTGGGGACCATGAACCAGGACACGGCCATGAAGACCCTGGAGACCAAGGGGCTGCAGGCCGATGTTCAGACCTACCATGGCACGGACGACGTCACGGTCGGCACCGTCACCCAACAGAACCCCGCGGAAGGGACCATGGTGCCCATGGGCTCGACGGTGACCATCCGCATCAACCTCGGCTCGGAGAAGTTCACCGTCCCCGATGTCACGGGGATGCCCTCCGACGCGGCCGTCGCCAAGATGAAAGAGACGTTCACTAATGTGACCGTGCTGCCTGCCACGGAAGAGGGCCCGGGCAACAAGCCGGGGACGATCCTGAGCAGCGACCCGGTCGCTGGCGGCACGGCCACCAAGGACCAGCCGATCACCCTGTACGCGGCCACCGGCCAGGTCAAGCTGCCCAACCTGATCGGCCTCAGTCGAGAGGCCGCCGTGGGCCAGTTGGTGCTGCTCGGCTTCTCGACCGACAAGCTGGTCATCCAAGAAGTGGAGTCCACTCAGCCGGCGGGCACGGTGACGGACATGGACCCCCCTGTGGGAAGCACAGTGGCCCAGGACTCGCAGATCACGCTCATGATCGCGATCCCGATCCCGGCGTCGACAGAGACCCCGACCACGACCCCCACGGCCACATCGAGCCCGACAGCGTCCAAGAGTCCCACGACAGGGCACTAAAGCTGGTCAGCGACGTGCCATCCCCACCGTCACAGTGGCGGTGGGGACCTCCCATTGAGTCGCTACCATGTTGACTCGAATAGAACCGATGGCGACATCACTGAGGCGAGACCCCAAGTCCCCGACTCGTTGAATCTCGTCTTGCGTCAATGCGAGTGCTGGGTCCACCGTGATTCTCACCGGTCCCATCCCAGTGACATGAATTGCACTAGGGTTGCCGCCAACCCTCACATCGGAAATCGATCGAGGGTTGATGGAAACAACAATCTCGGGCGATAGAGCGGTTGGAACAATCTCAATAACTGTGCCAGGAGCATCACGATTGATGATGCCAACGATTGCCGAGGAGACCTCGTCGACATCTCGCAATGAGAAGCCCACGTTCGTCAATGCCTCGTAGCGAGCGGGGAACTGCGACAGAACTTTCAACCCTGCGGCAGGGACGCCAGCCTTGAAGCCCACGATGTAGCGCCCGTCGCGGATCGCGGAGCCTGCGTAGTCATCTGGCGCGATGAGGCCCACACGTGATGTCAGAACGGCCCATTCTTGTTCCAATGGTGCGGCGCGAACGCCTGTGTGCTCATACAACCATTCTTGATCAGGCGAAAGGTGGGATCCAGGTGGATCAGCATACGCATGCGAGGCAGTAGCCAGCAACAACGAGGCCACTATGATGGCGATCACTGTTCGGCGGAGTTTCTTCATTGTATTCTCCCTTATCAGACAGGGTATTGCCTGACACCAGGATAGCGAATTGGGGCCGAATTGGCCATGCTCGGATTCCACCTCGCACGATAGTGTTCCGTGACTCACGAGCGTGCAGCTCCTTCTTGTGAGTGACCATTTCTACGTTGTGACCCGCATAAGGTGTCGCGCTTCGATTGGAACTCGGGCAAAAGGATAAACTACGTGGAACAGCGTATCCTTGTAGGGTACGTACGTCAGAAAGGCGGTGGGCTGGTGCCCGAGTCAAGAATTCGTCCTGAGGCAGCTCAAAAGAGGAAACTGCGTCGGCTCGAACAGGTAGCCGAAATCCAGCACGACAAAGAGCGGGTCGGTCGTCCGGGCGAGCGTCGCTGGGTGCCGCCGGTCTTCGTGACGGTCATGCTGCTGGGCGTGGCCTGGATCGTCGTGGCCAACGTCGCCGCCGCGAACATCGGTTTCATGGCCGCGATGGGGAACTGGAACATCCTGATCGGCATGGGCCTGATCGCTTTGGCGTTCGTGCTCATGACCCTGTGGAAGTAGGCTTGTCAACCGGCGATGTGGTCGAAACGGAAGAGCGTTGATTACAGCTTCCAACGCCGACGTACCCTCGAAGAGCTCCAGGGCGCTTTGCGCACCATGGTCAGCCACGAGGCGCTCGACGCCGACCCGCTGCTGGTTCGCGCCGCCCTTCATCACGGGACGTTGACCGACCGGCGCTGCCCGGTCAACAATTGTGGCCGCCTGATCACACTGAACTACACCTTCGGCGATCAACTGGGCCAGTACTCCGGGCGCATCAAATCCGACGATGAGTTGCTCGAGATGGAGAACGAGTACGGGGAGTTCACCGTCTACGTGGTGGAAGTGTGCCCCGAGTGCGGCTGGAACCATATCATCGAGTCGTACGTCCTCGGCGATGGAGTCACCCGCAAACCACCCCGCCGGGTCCCCACTGTCGAGGATATCTATGGCTGAGAAGACAACCACCCGCCGCACGACGCCTGTGCCCTGGGACCTCCGCGTGTACCAGTACGTGACCACGCGCCTGCCCCGTACCCTCACCCGTCGCTTGGGAGGAGTGAAGGGCACGCACGCCGGGCGGGTCTCCGCTGGGTTCGCGTACCTCCTGGCGGCGGTGTCCTTCCTGATCTGCATGATCCGGCAGGCGCCCTGCCGCCAGTCAGTGCCCACGGACTCCCCCGACCGATTCGGGTGGATGTGCTATTCCGACATCACGGCTTTGTACTTCAGCCGCGGACAAGGCACCGGCGCGGTCCCGTACGTGACCATGAACTGGGAGTACCCCGTCTTGACCGGGTATTTCGCCGCCATCGCCAACACGATCTCCCAGTTCTTCGGCGCGGTGCTCTCACCCGACGCCGAGGGCCAGCAGATCCTCGACAACGGCAACATCTACTTCGCCATCAACGCCGTCGGCCTCTTCCTGTGCCTGATGTGGCTGATCTCCTCTCTGTTGAGAGTCACCCCCGGCTCCCCTCTCGTGGCGATGATCGTGGCCATCTCCCCGGCGATCTGGACCACCGCCCTGATCAACTGGGACCTCCTGGTGGTCGCCCTGACCGTGGCGGGGCTGGCCGCCTGGGTGGAGGGCCGACACACGTGGGCCGGAGTCTGGTGGGGACTGGCCATCGCCGCCAAGTTCTATCCGCTCGTCATCGTGGGCGCCCTGGCGGTCCTGGTCGTGCGCCGGGACGCGTGGCGCACCCGTGCCCTGCGCTCCTGGGTCACCATGGCGCTCACCGCCGCGGCGACCTGGCTCCTGGTCAACCTCCCCCTCATGGTGTCGAACATGACGGGCTGGAAGTACTTCTACACCTTCAATTACGCCAATCGAGGGGCCGACCTGGGCTCGTTGTGGTACGCCCTCAACCTGGCCGGGTTGGATCTGGGCCATCCCAGCTGGTGGTCGCGCGCGGTCATGCTCCTGGGGTACGCCGGGCTGGCGGTGCTGATCTATCTCGCCCCCAGGAAGCCCTCCGCCTCCCAGATCGCCTACCTCGCTGTGGCGGTCATGATGGTGGGGAACCTCGTCTACTCGCCCCAGTACGTCCTGTGGCTCCTCCCGCTGGTCGTCCTGGCCCGCCCCAAGGCGCTCGACGTCCTCGTGTTCACCTTCTGCGAACTGTTCTATTTCGTCTTCATCTGGCTCTACTTGCGCGGTGACAACCTGACACTGGGGTTCTCTTCTGTGCCCTGGTTGTACGTCCTGTCCATCATCGTGAGGATCACGGGGTGCGTGTGGGTGATGGGACGTGTCGTCGTGGACGCCCTCCAGGTTCCGCCGCCGCTGCGTGGGCGCGCCCCGGCGCCCGTCCCGAGCGACACCGACGAGACCCCGTGGGTGCCGGCGCCTGCCGACCCCCCGCGGACGCGGGTCGACGCCCAGTGCGCGATGGCGACTCCGTGACCTCGGCGCCCGACCAGGACCAGGACGAGGCGTCGGGCGCGCCACGCGCCCTGTTCGCCCCCCATCAGGCTGGTCGCCTCGCCGTCCAAGGGTGGCTGGCGTCCCGACTGGTCCTCCTGATCGTGGCGTTGGTGCTTGTGCGTTCCCAAGGGTTCACACTGGCGACCGCGTTGAACCGGTGGGACGTCGTCCATTTCATCGCCGTGTCCCAGCACGGCTACACGGACCTGACCCAGACCGCCTTCTTCCCCGGCCTGCCCGTGCTGCTGGCAGCGTTCTCCTGGCTCGGGGTCCCGCCGCTGGTCACCGGGGTGCTCGTCAGCCTGGCCGGGTCCGGCATGGCCGCGTGGGCCTTGTACCGGATCGCCGGAGGGTCCGTCCGTGGGACCGTCGCGGTGTGGGCCTGGTCTTTCGCCCCGATGGCCGTCTTCACGTTCGTGCCCTACACGGAAGCCATCTTCTGCGCCTTCGCCTTCTGGGCGTTCTGGCAGGCCCGCCGCGATCGCTGGGCCCTCGCCGCCGTCCTGGCCGGGGCCGCATGCGCCTTCCGTGTGTCGGGCGTGTTCTTGATCGCCGCCCTCGGCCTGATGGCACTGGTCGGGCGCCCCGGGACCGACGCGCCCGACGCCCCCAGCACCCGGCCGACATGGGCGTCCCGCCTGATCCGGGTGTTGTGGCTCGCGATCCCCGCAGCCGTGGTGGCGGCGTACATGATCTTTCTGAAACTGCGCTTCGGATCGTGGACCACCTGGTTCCAAGCCCAGGTCGAAGGGTGGGACCGGGGGTTCCGATGGCCGTGGGTGGCGCTCGACCAGACCCTCGGCGCGGCCGGGCTCATCGGAGACGCCCACTACGCGACCGCGGTGATGTTCCGGTGGGAACTGGCGGCCCTCGTCGTCGGGGTCGTGGTCACCGTGTGGTGTCTGGCGCGCAAGAAGATCCCCGAAGGCGCCTGGGTCGGCATCCAGGTGGTGGCCCTCACCTGCCAGGTGTGGGTGATCTCCCTGGCCCGCTCGATGGTCTTGTGGTTCCCGCTGTTCGTCGCCTGGGGCGGCCTAGGGGCTGGTGTCGCCTCGCCCGGGTCCAACACTGCGCGTCGGGTCCTCCTCGCCATCGGGTTCTGTGTCGAGGCGGTCGCCATGATCTGGTGGGCCAGCCGTTTCTTCTGCGGCGCCTGGGCCGGCTGACCATACGAGCGCCCGCCCCTGGGGGGACTCGATGTGCCTGGCGAGGAGGGCCAGCGTCGCCACGACGAGGGCGGACAAGGGGAAGTTCAGCCACTGAGCCTGGAGAGAGGTCGTGATCGGCAAGGTCAGGATCACCAGGGCGAGCCAGAACGCCGGCGCCCGTTCAACCGACCTGAGCGGGCCGCCCCTGGTCTGCCACAGCCGTACGCCGCACCACGCCACGGCGCCGATCAGGGCGCACATGAGGACGACGCCGACGGCGGCGCCGTACTGGCTGGCGATCTCCATGAGGGCCGAGTACGGGCCGCGATAGCCCACGAAGGTGTCTGGCCAGTGCGAGGCCAGTCCGCCCGGGCCCACCCCCAGGAAATGAGAGTCGCGGAGGATCGTCCATGCGGCGTCCAGCAGCCGGGAGTGGACGGTCGCGTCGAGCGGGGGCTCCATGCCGACGTCCGCCCACCTCAGGGGCACGCCGCCGGGGCGGAAGATCAGGGTGACCACCCCGGCCACGAAGACGAGGGCGGCGGTGATCGTCCAGCGCTCCAGAGCGAGCCACACGAGGAGGATCGCGACGGCGACGGCGAAGCCCACGCTGCGGTGCGTGGTCCACACAACCCAGGTCGCGACGACGGCGATGACCGGGTACGCCCAGCGTAAACGATGGTCCTTTTCCAACGCGAAGCCCACCGGCATGAGAAAAATCCCAGCGACCATCGACCCGGCGAGATACCCGGGCGTCGGAAATGGGCCCGACAATGCGGGCAGATCTTGGGTGACGCGCTGGTAGACGGTGATGCCTCCGAGGATGGCGACAGCGTACATCCACCCCCGGATGACGGTCAGCACCGTCGCCTCCCCGCGGTAGAGCTGAACCAATGTCAGCGCGAGAGCGATACACGATATCATTGCAACACTCTGCACAGCGGCGCCGCCCACGGGGGGCCGGTACGCCGCCATGGCGACGACAGCACTGACGACGATAGCAATCGACAAGCCGAAAATAGTGAGCATGGTCCGAGACTTGTCGAAGAAACGTCGCCAGTCCCAGATCGCAGCGATGACGAGAACCATGGCAACTAGCTGAAACAACGGGAAGGTCCCCAGCAGCCATGTGCCCAGGATGGACAAACTCGGCATGGCGATGAGCACCCACCCAATCCATCGTGGCATTGGCCGTTGCTTTGCCTGAAGAACGGGCTTCGTCAACGAGTGGGTCGTGGCCCATGAACCAGGGCCTTCACTCGACATTGTTGACACACGATTTTGGCGACACATCATGACAGAAGTTTCCTCTTCACGCAATTCTAGTCTAAGCTTGGTAACAGGAAGTGTTGGATATACCCGCTTCCTCAAGGATCAGGCACCGGAGGAGTGTACTGGCCCCCTAGTAGAACACGGAGAATATTGTGGAAAAGACCGATGAAAAGGTTGTCCTGACAGCCAGTGAGAAAAACCGCATTCGCGGCAAGGAGGCTCTGAAGGCGTCAACTGTCTTGCAGAACATTCAGAAGCTCAAGAAAGAAGCCACGTCAGCTCAGCAGGCCCTGGATAACGCCGTTATCAAGGCTCGTGCAGAAGGCTACTCCTGGGTAGCTATCGCCGCTGGCTTGGGTGTGTCCCCGCAGGGTGCTCGCCAGAAGTACCTGCGCGTCACTGCGTAACCTCTCAATACGTCGAAGACCCCCCGATCTTTCCCGGTCGGGGGGTCTTCGCGTCTTCGCAGGGGCCGCGCGCCCGAGCGCCATGTCTGGGGCCGGGCGACGATGTCGCGGCTACCCCTCCTCGTGCCCTCCTGAGAACTGGGACTGGTACAGGGTGTAGTACGGGCCCTTGGCCGCCAACAGGGTCTCGTGGTTGCCCTGCTCGACGATGTCCCCATGCTCCATGACGAGGATGGTGTCCGCGTCGCGGATGGTGGACAGCCGGTGGGCGATCACGAAGGAGGTACGCCCTGTGCGCAGCGCGCCCATGGCGCGTTGGACGAGGACCTCCGTGCGAGTGTCCACCGAGGAGGTCGCCTCGTCGAGGACCAGGATGGCCGGGTCCGCGAGGAAGGCGCGCGCGATGGTCAGCAACTGCTTCTCACCGGCCGACACGTTCGACCCCTCCTCGTCGATGACCGTCTGGTACCCCTCGGGGAGGGACTTGACGAAACGGTCGACGTAGGTGGCCTTGGCGGCGGCCATGATCTCGTCATCGGTGGCGTCGGGTCGGCCATACGCGATGTTCTCCCAGATGGTGCCATGGAAGAGCCAGGTGTCCTGGAGGACCATCCCGACCTCCGAACGGAGCTGGGACCTCGGCACGGTGAGGGTGTCCACGCTGTCCAAGGAGATGTGGCCCGACGAGATGTCGTAGAACCGCATCAACAGGTTGACCAAGGTGGTCTTCCCCGCGCCGGTGGGCCCGACGATGGCGATCATCTGGCCCGGCTCGGCGGTCAGGGACAGGTCCGTGATCAGCGGCTTGTCCGGGTCGTACGAGAAGGCCACGTCCGTGAACTCCACCCTGCCGGCCAGCGGCTCGGGGAGTTCCGCCGTGCCGTCCGGGGTCTGCTCGGTCGAGTCCAGGACCTCGAAGACCCGCTCGGCGGAGGCCACACCGGACTGGAGCAGGTTCATCATCGACGCGATCTGGTTGATCGGCTGGGTGAACTGCCGGGAGTACTGGATGAACGCCTGGACGTCGCCCAAGGAGATCCGCCCGTTGGCCACCTGGAGGCCACCGACCACGGCGATGACGACGTATCCGATGTTGGAGATGAACCCCATCAAGGGCATGATCGTGTTGGACAGCGCCTGCGCGCCGAAGGCGGCCTCGTACATCTTCTGGTTGGCCTTGTCGAACTCGGCCTCCACCTCGCGGTGGCGTCCGAAGACCTTGACGAGGGCCTGCCCGGAGTACGCCTCCTCGACGATGCCGTTGACTTCGCCGGTGTTAGCCCACATGGCGGCGAACCGCTTCTGGCTCCGCTTGGCGATCTGCATGACGGCCAGGATGGACACCGGAATCGTCACGAGCGCCACCAGAGTCAGCCATCCGGAGATGGTCAGCATCATGATCAAGACGCCCAGCACCATCAGGACGGATTGCAACACTTGCTGCATGCTCTGTTGGAGCGACTGGGAGATGTTGTCGATGTCGTTGGTCACGCGGCTGAGCAGCTCCCCGCGCGGTTGCTTGTCGAAGTAGGACAAGGGCAGGCTGTCGAGCTTCTCGGCCAACTGCTGACGCATGGTATAGACGGTGCGCTGGATGATCCCGTTGAGGAGCCATCCCATGGTCACCATCAGCAGCGCCGAGGCGATGTACAACCCGATGGCGAAGAAGATGAGCATGGCGAGGTGGTGGAAGTCGACGCCCACGCCCGGGGTGAAGTCGATGGACGAGATCATGTCCATCATCGCCTTCGGGATCTGCGGCGCCTGGCTGTCGGGCATCTGGCTCATCAGGTTCATCATGTCCAGCACGTTCTGCTTGGTCAGATTCGTCGGATCGCACCCGAGCTGTTGGCACATCTGCGGCAGAGCCGCCTGGATCTGCGGGTTGTTCAACTGATCGCCGACCAGAGTGCCGATCACCCCGGTGAAGATGGTGTCGGTCACCTTCCCCAAGAGCTTGGGGGCGTACACGTTGAGGCTGACGCCGATGATCCCTGCGATGAGGACGATCAGGAGCCTGCCCTTCTCCGGCTTGAGATAGGAGACGAGCCTCTTCAGGCTGGGCCAGAAGTTGATCGCCTTCTCGGCCGGACCCCGGCCGCCCATCATCCCGCCGTGGCGACGGTTCGGGCCGAACTGGGGACGCGCGTTGGCGACCTTCTTCGGGGCCTCGGGCTCCGGGGCAGGTTCGGGAGTGGTGTCGAGCACAGGCTCGGACGTGGCATCGGCCTGGACCTCGGGCGCCGAGGACGACACCTCCTGGTCCTGGACGGTCACATCGGCACCCTCGACCACCGTGTCAGCGTCCTGGACGGTCGTCTCCTCCGGCTGAGCCGACTCCTCGACCACCGTCACATCGTCGGTCGCAGCTGGCATGGGCTTCGCCTTCTTGTTCTTGTTCTTGCTCATGCCAGAGCCTCCTCTGCGGTCATCTGAGACTCGACGATCTCTTGGTAGGTGGGACAGGAGGCCAACAACTCCTCGTGGCTTCCGCTGCCGACGATCCCGCCCTCGTCCAAGACGACGATGCGGTCGGCGTGGCGGATCGTGGAGACCCGTTGCGCCACGATCATCACCACCGCGTCCTCGGTCTCCTCAGCCAAGGCGGCTCGCAGACGCGCGTCGGTGGCCACGTCCAAAGCGGAGAACGAATCATCGAAGACATAGATCTGGGGCTTCTTCACGAGGGCCCGCGCGATGGACAGCCGCTGGCGCTGACCACCGGAGACGTTCGTGCCCCCTTGGGCGATCGGCTCGTCCAGCTTGCCGGGCATCTCCTGGACGAAGTCGGCGGCTTGGGCCACCTCCAGGGCGTGCCACAGTTCTTCGTCGGTGGCGTCGGGTTTGCCGTACCTCAGGTTCGAGGCGACGGTCCCGGTGAACAGGTACGGGCGTTGCGGCACCAACCCGATCTTGGACCACAGCAGTTCCTCGTCGATGTCGCGGACGTCGACCCCGTCGAGGCTGACCGTCCCCTCGGTGGCGTCGTACAACCGGGGGACGAGGTTGACCAGGGTGGTCTTGCCCGCGCCGGTGGCGCCGATGATGGCCGTGGTCTGGCCCGGCTCCATCGTGAAGGTGATGCCCGAGATGACAGGCTCGGCCGCCCCGGCGTACCGGAACGCGACATTGTCAAAGGCGAAGGGGCCGGTCAACGGCAGCTCCGTGACGGGATTCTCCGGCGGGGCGACGGACGAGGTCTGGTCGAGGACGGCCATGATACGACCGGCGCACACGGCCGCGCGCGGGACCATGACGATCATGATCGCGGCCATCATCACCGACATCAGGATTTGCATCAGGTAGGTGATGAACGCGGTGAGGGAGCCGACCTCCAAGGTGCCGGCCTCGATCTGCTTGGCGCCGAACCACATGACCCCCACGGACGACATGTTGAGAATGAACATGACAAGGGGGAACATCGTCATCATCAGACGCCCGACGCGCACGCCGACGTCTTTCAGCTCGGAGTTCGCCTTCTCGAAGCGCTGGGCCTCGTAGGGCTCGCGGACGAAGGCTCGCACCACGCGGATGCCGGTGATGTGCTCACGCATGACGCGGTTGATGTTGTCGATCCGGGTCTGCATCTTGGCGAAGAGCGGCCCCATCTGGGAGACGATGACCCCGGCCATGACGCCGAGCAGGACGACGGCGGCCAGGATGAGCCAGGACATCCGCCAACTGGTGCGCAGCGCCATCACGACGCCGCCCACCATGGTGATGGGGGCGCCCAGGATGATGATGCAGCTCATGAGGACGAGCATCTGCACCTGTTGGACGTCATTGGTGTTGCGGGTGATCAAGGAGGGCGCCCCGAACTTGTTCACCTCGCGGGACGAGAAGCTCAGCACCTTCTTGAACAGCGAGCCTCGGGCGTCGCGCCCGAAGGACATGGCCATCCTGGACCCTAGAATCACGGCGAGGATCTGACAGGCGGCCTGCCCGAGGGCGACGGCCAGCATGTACCCGCCGTACTGCCAGATGTAGGCGGTATTGCCTTTGGTGACGCCGTTGTTGATGATGTCGGCGTTCAGGGTCGGCAACTCCAACCCCGCGATGGCCGCCCCGAATTGCAGGATGATGACCACGAGGAGCCACCATCCATACGGCTTGAGAAATCGGAAGACCATCCGATTCAAAGGACTCTTCATTCAGTTCCCTTTCTAGGATTCGTGAGAGCACGCAATGTCAATGCCGCCACGGTGTCGGTGTCCATGGCGGGGAAAGCCGACCTGGCCATGAGCGAGGCCAGTCCGGTGGTGAGAATGTATGTGGCCGCGACGTCCAGATCGACGCCCACCTCGGCGGCATGGGGCGCCAGGGTCGCCGCGATGGCGTCCCGCAACCGACCCGCGTGGGTCGCGAACTGGTGATGCGGATGATGTGGATCGTCAGTTCCGGGGAAATCAGTGCGGACGTCCTGCCCAAGACCGTGCGCACCGTCGCCCGCCTGCCCGATCTTGAGCCCGAAGCTGTTCCACAATGTCGCCCCAGGGGCGAGCCTCCCTTCACTCGAGGCGTCCGCGCCCATGCGCGCACGCAGTTTCATCGCGGCCTGGAAGCTTCGCCCCCTCATCGCCATCATGAAGGTTTGCACGCGGGTGGCCGACTCTTGAACGATATCCAAGACCTCGGACAGTTTTTCCTCCAGGGTCCCCGCCGGGTCGATGGCGTCGATGCGCGCGATGAGATCGGCGGGGTCCATCACGGAATTGACGGCGGCACGTAGAAGCTCTTGCTTCGTGGAGAAGACGCGGAAGACTGTCCCCTCGGCGATCCCGGCGGCGTCGGCGATCCTCCGCGTCGAGACGGCGAATCCTTCTTCTTCGAGCAGTGGTACAGTAGCCGCGATGATATCGCGTCTGCGTTCTTCAACTGACATGGGAGTCGACCGGGTCACGAGGACCAAGTGTAATGAGTGAGTACTCACTCACGCAAACATGACCACATCCTGACCATCGAGTCCCCTGGTCGGACACGTCCTCGCATAGGACAGCCCCCGTCGGTCACGTCCCAGTGGGACACGTCCCCGTGGGAGATCCCGTGTCGGACACGTCCTCGTAAAGGACAGCCCCGTACCGGCCACGTCCCGCGGACTTTGGCTAAGGTGGGGTCATGCGGTCCTTGGACTCCCCTCGCGCCATCGTGGCGGTGATTCTGCTGTTCGCGTACAACGGCCTCGTCATCGGGGTGTACGCGGCCGCGATCCCCATCTTGCGCGAGAAGATGAGCCTCGATCCCCTCCGCCTGGCGGCCCTGTTCGTCCTCACCGGCGCCGCGGCCGTCGCCACGATGCAGGTGTCGGGCCGAGTCGTGGACTCCCATGGCGCGCGCCGGATCTGCCTGGCCATGATCGTGCCCCTGATGCTGGCCGCCACGGGGTACGCCCTCGCACCCACGTACCCCCTGCTGCTCGTCGCCGGAGCGCTCCTGGGCATCGGCAACGGCGGGATCGACGTGGCCATGAACGCCCTCGCCGTCCAGGTGGAACGCCACCGGATGACCGGGGGCAAAGGGCCCATCATGAGCTTCTTCCACGGCATGTGGGCCATCGGGTGTTTCCTGGGGAGCCTGGCCATCTCCCTCGTGGGCACGGTGATCGGGCTGAGCCCCGTCCACACCCTGCTCGCCTGCGCCTCCTCGGTCGCCGCGGTGGCCGTGCTCGTGTGGGTCCTCGCGTACCTGGTCACCCCCGAGACGGAACCAGTCGCCCATGTCACCACCACCGGGCGGAGAGCACCCGTCCCCCGGGCCGCGTACCTCATGGGCCTGATGGCCATCGCCTTCGGGCTGGGCGAGGGCACGGCCTCGGACTGGTCGGGCACCCACGTGGCCACCGTCGCCGGAGTCGACCCCCGTACCGCCGCCTGGGCCGTCACCGCGATGACCGCGTGCATGGTGGCCATCCGCCTGAGCGGCGACCGCCTGGTCACCCTCCTCGGACGCCGAGTCCTCGTGCGGGCCGGAGGGACCGTGGCCGCGCTCGGCTACCTCGTCGCGACCCTCGTCGACGGCTTCCCGCTGTTGGTGGCGGGCTGGGCGCTGGTCGGGCTGGGCACGGGGGTCATCGCCCCTCAGGTGTACGCGGTGGCCGGGCACATGGCCGGCGGACGGGGACTGGCGGTGGTGACCACCTTCGGGTACACCACCTTCTTGGTCGGCCCGGCAGTCATCGGCGCGTTGATCCACGCCGTCGGCATCCACCACGCGATGGCGGCGCCCGCGATCCTGCTCGTCTGCCTCGTCGGGTTGGCCGGGATCGCGATGAGGGACGTGTCGGAGGTGTCTCCCCCTCTTGATAGATGAGATTAATCATGATATTAACTATCTATACATTCAAGATGGGTCATTTTAACTACCCCGGCGTGCTACAGTCATGATCTCAGCGTGGAACTCGTCGCCCCGATGTGCTCGTGGCGACATGGCGACCTCGAGGGTCGCCCAACCCCCCACGCGACCCGGGACGTGTCCCACGGTTGAGGTCTGCGACGAAAGGAGGCCCATGGACCCGGACATCCTTCTCATCGGCGAGGCGCTGATCGATGTCGTGTGCCGCCCGGGACAGGCGCCACAGCGAATCCCCGGCGGAAGCCCCCTCAATGTCGCGGTCGGCCTGGGCCGGTTGGGCCACGCCCCGATGCTGGCGACATGGTTGGGATCGGACGCGGACGGCCAGGCCATCCGTGCCCAATGCGCCTCCTCGGGGGTGAGCATCCTCCCCGGTTGCGACCACGCGATGTACACCTCGACCGCCGAAGCGACCATCGACGCGGCTGGGCATGCGAGCTACGTCTTCTTCCTCGACTGCCAGATGCCGCCCATCCGACTGGAGACGCCGCCCGGAGTCATCCACACGGGATCCCTGGGCGCCCTGGTCGATCCCGGCGCCGAGGTCGTGCTGGACTACGTCGAGGCCCATCGCCACCACAGTTTCATCACCTTCGACCCCAATGTGCGCCCGATGATCATGGACCCGCCGAAGCGACTGCTCGAGCGGGTGGGACGGTACGTGGCGGCCAGCGACGTGGTGAAAGTCTCCGACGAGGACCTGGCCTGGCTCTATCCGGGCACGAAGTCACGACGCCACCTCATCGCCCGGGCACGCGAATGGCTGGCGATGGGCCCCGACGTCGTGGTCGTGACCCGTGGAGCGCAAGGGGCCCTCGTCGCCACCGCGTCCGGGGACCTCACCGTCCCCGCCGACACCACGCGCGCCCTACGCGACACGATCGGCGCCGGCGACTCCTTCATGGCCGGCCTCATCCACGGCCTGGTGACCCACGGCTACGCCACCGGGGGCCGGCGCCCGTCCGAGAACTGGACCGACCTGCGCTCCATCCTCGCCCAAGCCAGCATCATCGCCGGCATCACAGTCTCCCGAGTCGGCGCCGATCCGCCCTGGCTTGCGGAGCTCTCCCCGTACGCCAGCAACAGTTGATCACTCGGTCACCACCCGAGCACGCCGGCATCACCGGGGTCCTCGTCCACCCCCACGTCCCCCTCGACCACGTACTCCACCCAGGGGTGACTGCCCTGCTCGCGAATGGTGTCGACCATGAACGAGCGCACGGCGTCGCGCAGGACTCCTTTCGGGTCGGGGGATCCCTGCCACGCCTCCGGCAGGATGGCCGGACCGACGGTCACGGTCAGATGCGGGGGGCGCCAGGTGAGCCAGCGGCGACGCCGATAGGTCACCACGTACGGCACGACCGGGGTCGCGGTACGAACGGGGTAGGTGAACGACGCCGACGAGAACTCCCTCACGCCGGTGAAGTACGGCCACAAGTGCGCCTCGGGGAAGACGGCCACCGACTCACCCCGTCGCACGGCCGCGTCCAGGGCCGACCGGAAAGCGATCTTGCCCGCCACGGTGGTGTTCAGGGGGACCCCGCCCAGCATCGGCACCAGCGCCTTCGCCACCGGCACGGACACCGCCGTCGGCCCGGCGACCACGACGGCCCGCGCCGGGAAGGACAGCAGGTACGGGACGAGCACGTCGGTCCAGTGGCTGTGGTTGCCGTAGAGATAGCACCCGCCTTGGCGCCGCACCGTGGAGCGGCCGACGAACCTCATGCCGTACACCCGGGAGATCAGGTACAGCGGGATCGGCGCCACGATGTAGTACATGACCCAGGAGACGAGCCGCCATAGGGGATTCCTGTGCGCATACTGGTACGTCTCGTCGACGTTGACCGTACGCACCCGCTGACTCGTGCTGCCGAAATCGTCCGTGAGGGGGTCCCGGACCGTGATTGTCTGCCTCTTCATCCGATCATCCGCCCTTCGCCCGATCCCCGCCTCGTCACCCGACCGCGTCCTCGATGCGCGCCACGATGCGCTGGGCACCGTCGTGGATCATGTTGGCCTGTTGGTGGGCACGCATCCAGTCCACCTTGGCCTCGTCCTCCAGCAGCCAGGACACCAGGCGGGCGGCCTCGCCGGGGCGTTGGTTGTACAGGCACATGCCGCGCTCGGCGAAGAAGCGCGCGTTCTTGACCTCGCCGCCGGGGATGGCGGCCGTGTGGACGAGCGGGAGTCCCAGGACGGCCGCCTCCGTGGAGGAGACCGCGCCGGGCTTGGTCAGCAGGATGTCGGCGGCGGCCATGTAGTCGGGCACGCGGTCGGTGAACGGGACGACGCTCACCCGGGGGTCCACCTCGTACCGGCGCGTGATCGACGTGAACAGGTCTTCGCGACGCCCGGTGAGGATGACCACCCGGACCCCCTCGCCCCCGTCGGCCAGGAGACGGTCGCACGCCTCGCCCGTGAACATGCTGCCCACGCCTCCGGACATCAGCAGGAAGACCGGCCTGTCCTCGGGAAGCCCCAGAGCCTGCCGAGCCTGGCTCTTGCTCGGCGGCTGGCTGAAACGCGAGGACACCGGAAGCCCTTCCGCGTACGTCAGAGCCGCTGGCAAGCCGTGTCGGCGACAGTCGGCGGCCATGTCCGGGTGCGGGGTGAAGTACCCGTCCAGCCTCGGCTCAGAGAAGAAGGGTGTGCACGAGTAGTCCGTCAACACCCCGTAGTAGCGGACGTGGGAGCGGTACCGCGCGCGCACGGCCGACAAGGTCTCCTGCGGGAACAAGTGCGTGGACACCACCACATCGAACTCCCGCTCCTCGATGTAGTCGTAGGTGAGGCTCGCGTACTGCTGGTTGTGGAAGAAGATCGGTGAGGGGATGCGGGTACGGGAATAGACGTCGCCGATGTTGTAGACCGTGCCGAACAAACTGGGCATCTTCAACGCGGCCCAGCCGTACAAGGTCGCGGACACGTCCGACCTGCTGCGTCGCCGCGGGGCGCTGGCCACGACCTGCGACTCGCCACCGGCTGCGGCGACGAGCTGGTGGCGGCTCTTGGACGCGTCGAGATCTTCGCCACCCCTGTTGACCAGGCGAAACGCGTCAGTGACCTCGCACACATGCCCGTGGGACTCCATGACTTGCTTCAGCGCCAGAGCGACCCGATTGTGCCCCTCGCCAGTGCTGCGCGTCAGAACCAGTGCCTTCACCCTCACGCCTTTCTGTCAGGTGCGCGCGGGTGAGCCCAACCGCCCTGCGCACTCGCCCCCTCGGCCAGGAGACTGTCGTGTATCCGGTGTGTGACAGATGCCATGTTTCCATGACACGGCTGCCGTGTCCACCACCGGCGCGTGGATGGACGCCGATGTCCCATCCCGGGAAGATTCCCACACGGGGGTCTGGACATGAGCTAGTCTCATAGCTGTGGGGGCCGACGACGACCCCCGCTCGACAACAACAGTGGCCCACCCCCGTCACGGGAGCCATCGGGCCACCTCGGACCGACGGAGGTGCCATGGCGACCCAACCATTGGTGGAGCTGAGGGATGTCCACTTGAGCTACGGGCGCACGGAAGTGCTCCACGGAATCGATATCGACGTCCCTGCCGGGCAGATCACGGGCCTGCTCGGGCCGTCCGGCCACGGGAAGACCACGCTGGTCAACCTGATCGTCGGCGCCCTGGTCGCCACCTCGGGGGCGATCACCGTCCTCGGCGAGACCGCCCCGCCCCGGAAGGTGAAGCCGTCGATCGGGTACATGCCTCAGTCGGACGCCCTGTACGACGACCTGACCGCCACCCAGAACCTGCGCTTCTTCGGGTCCTTGTACGGGATGAGCCGCAAGGACATGGACCAGGCCATCCCCACCACCTTGGAGACCGTGTGCCTCCAGGAGGAGATGGGGCGTAAGACAGTCGGCGCGTTCTCGGGGGGCATGAAGCGGCGATTGTCCCTGGCCATCGCGCTGCTGCATTCCCCACGCCTGTTGGTCCTCGACGAGCCCACGGTCGGGCTCGACCCCGTTCACCGGGTACGTCTATGGACGGCGTTCCGCCGCTTGGCGGCGGCGGGCTCCACCCTCCTCATCACCACACACGTCATGGACGAGGCCGTCAATTGCGACGACCTGGTGATGATCCACGAGGGCAGGGTGATCGCCCAGGGGTCCCCGGCCCAGCTCATCGCGACGGCGGGCACGGCGACCTTGGAGGAGGCGTTCTTGGACTACGAGGCCAGGGCGGAAGCCGAGGTCCACGCACGGGGTGAGACGCCCGGCGATGGGCCAGCCGTCACGGGCATGGCGAGCGCCCCGGGCACGACGAGCACCACGAGCCCGACGAGCACCACGAGCCCGACGAGCAGGAAGACCAAGAAGGGCAAGCATCATGCGTAACACTTTCGCCCAAGCCAAGCGTATCTGGCAGCAGTTCTCGCACGATCCGCGCACCGTGGTCATGTTCATCGTCGCCCCGATCCTGGTGTTGTGGCTCTTCTCGGCCATGCTGTCCACCACCCCCGGCGAGCCGCGCCTGGCCCTGGTGGGAGTGCCCGGCCCGGTCGCGACAGCCCTGGACGGGGTGGCCGAGGTCACGACCCCCGCCCTCGCTGACGCCGAGTCACAACTGGCGAGCCGTGACATCGAGGCCATCGTGTCCATGTCCGGCACGACGCTGACCGTCGAGGTCGAGGGCACCAACGCGGGCACCACCGCCCGTACCCTGGCCGCCATCCAATCGGGGCTGAAGGACATGGCGAGCACCCAGGCGTCGACCATGCCCGCCCTGGACGTGACATACCTCCACGGCTCGTCCTCGTGGACGGGCTTCGATTACCTCGGCCCGGTCTTCATCGGCATCTTCATCTTCGTCTTCGTGTTCATCACCGCAGGTATGTCCCTGGTGACCGAACGCACGGGCGGGACCATGGAGCGCCTCCTGGTCACCCCGATCAAGGCATGGCAACTCGTCGCTGGGTACTGCCTGGGCTTCGGCGTGGTGACCATCATCCAGGCGGGCATCGTCCTGTGGGCCTCGATCACCCTGATCGGCTTCCCCAACGAGGGCAACATCGCCATGGTCATCCTGACGACCTTCTCCATGGCCATGGTCTCGATGACCCTGGGCCTGCTCGTCTCCGGCCTGGCGAGGACCGCCTTCCAGGTGATCCAACTGATGATCCTGCTCGTCGTCCCCCAGATCCTCCTGTCCGGGATCTTCGACCTGACCAACGCGCCGACCTGGATGAAGGTCCTGAGCGTGTGCTTCCCCATCAGCCACGGCGCCGACGCCCTGCGAGCCGTCATGCTACGAGGCCAAGGCTTCGCCGACATAGGAGTGAACCTCGGCATCCTCTGGTGCTTCATCATCGCCTTCTTCGCCCTAGCCTGCCTGAGCTTCCGCTCACGGAGGACACGGTGAGAGTGCCCTCCCCGACACGGGGAATGACACGCTCACACCAGATGAGGGGGCGGGCCGCAGCTCTCCTCGTCGGCATTGTCATCCTTGCCTTGTGTTCCGGCTGCGCGCCCAAGCCCCAGACAGAGGTGAACGCTGACTCACCCCATTTCTCGACGGCACAGGAGCTCCGGGAGGCGTCGGCGTACGTGATGTGGGTCCATGTGGACGCCGGCATGGGGCCTCAGACCATCGATGGCACGCCGTTCGTCGTGTTGAGTGTCCACATTGTCGCGAGCGTCCCCGATGTCGCCGGGACGACAGTCGGCCCCAGTCGCGCCGGTCCGTTCACACCCGGCGACGTGCTGAGTCAACTTGGGCTGCACGAATGAGGATCGTCGCCTCACGGCTGCAGCCTGGGCTCGCCCTGCGAGACTGACCGCCCGGGCCGCCTCATGTGTTCCAGGCCAGGACCCCCGGCTCATGCTCGTCGTACCCCAGGATCGAGACTCGGCCAGTATGGATGGGCAGGGCGGATCCCAAGCGTATGGGGGCGCCGATCCAGCACAGGGCGATGACGCGCAGGATGTGGCCGTGGCCGAAGCACAGCGCTTGGTCCACGCCCGACGTGCGTACCCTCTCCACGACGCGCGACGCGCGGGCCATGACGTCCTTCGCCTGCTCGCCGCCGGGGGTCGGATGCGTCCACACCTGCCACTCGGGGTCGATCTGGTGGATCTCCTCGATCGTCTTGCCCTCGTAGTCGCCGTAGTTCCATTCGGCCAAGTCCTCGTTCACCTCCACCGTGTCGAAACCGGCCAGGTCGGCGGTGGTACGGGCCCGGTGTCGTGGGGAGGTCATGACCAGGGGGAAGTCGTCATGGCGGAATCGTGACGCCAGGGTGGCCGCCTGCTGGCGACCGATGTCGGTCAACCCGACATCGGTGATGGACGTGTAGCGTCCCAGACGACTCCATTCGGTCTGCCCGTGGCGCACGAGGTACAGCACAGTCATGCCTTCGACCCTATCGCACCCGGCGCGAGGTCGGCCCACTCCTGCGGGGTCAGCTCACCCGGCGTGAGGCGACCACACCTGGCGCGAGGCCACCTCACCCGGACCAGGCCACCTCACCCGGCCCAGACTCAGCTCACCCAGCCGACCGACTCCCACAGGATCGTGCCCAGTTCGGCGGGACCGTAGTTGGCCAGCCCGTCGCGGGCCATGAACACTTCCGGGACTTCGTACAGCGGGATCACGGGGGCGTCCCGCCACACGATCGACGCCAGGGAGTTCAGGGTCACAGCCCGCTGGGCCGGATCCAGGGTGCGTACGGCCTGGCGGGCGAGCGCGTCCACGCCGGCGTCGGAGTACATCCACAGGTTGCCCGTCGCGAAGCGCTCGCCCGACGCCACCGGCGTCCTGTAACGCAGGGTGGACGCGGTCATCTGGTACTGACCCGACGCCATCATCGCGGGGACGTCGCCCGGATCGACGTAGACGAGACTCACCTCGACGCCCAGAAGCCTCAGTTGGGCCCGCACGCCGAACGCCTCATTCTCGGTCAGCGAATCTCCTTGTGGGACCAGGAAATCCCATGCCAGGTCGACACCGTCCTTGGAGCGGATCCCGTCGCCGCCCTCGACCCATCCGGCCGCGTCGAGGCTGGCCCGGGCAGATTTGACGTCCACCACAGGCTTGGCGCCGGCCATGAGATCGTGGTACTCCGGCTGGCCGAGGGCCCAGATCGGGGAATTGAGGACGGGGGCGACCCCCTTCCATCCCGCGAGATCGGAGGAGGCCAGCTTCTCACGATCCAGACTCGCCATGACCGCGCTGCGGACGACCGGGTCGGCCAGCGGGCCCGCCGAGCCGTTCATCACGATGAATCGTTGGTCGGCGCCGAGGCTCCGGCGCGCCCCCAGGGCGGTGATGCCCGAGGCCCGGGAGTACAGGTTCACATCCTGGACCCAGAAGCCGTCGAGGTCCCCACGCAGGTAGCCCAAGACGACCGAGGAGGGATCGACCACCGACTCCGAGATGGAGTCCAGCTTGGGGTACGCGCCCCACCACAGGGGGTTCCTCACCAGGGTCACGACCCCGTCCTCCATCGACGAGACGGTGAACGGACCCGAGAAGGCGCCTGCCCTCTCGGCCGGGGAGTCCCAGGCCTCCGCACGGTTCGCGTCGGTGGACACGAGGTCCGCGCGGAAGGGCCCGCGCGCGAAGGTGTACGGCCACGCCGAGTAGTCGCCGTCGTAGACGACGAGGATCTGCGAGGGATCGGCCCCCTCACGGATGTCCACGACGTGGTCGAAACCGCGGTCCGCGCACGCGGGGCCGGGCGCCGTGAGGCACGCCTGCCAGGTGGCGGAGAAATCGTCCACGGTGATAGGCGCGCCGTCCGACCAGACGGCGCGGGGGTTGAGGGAGTACGCCACCGTCATGTCGCCGTCGGCGGCGTCGGTGCTCTCGTCCTGTCCGGTCGACGCGGTCGACGCGGTCGACGCGGTCGGCACGGTCGAGTCGGGCTGACCGGGGGTCCTGGCGGCCGGGGCGCCCGTCCACACGGTCCCGCCTGTGCCGTCTGGTCGCGTTCCAGTCGTCACGACAGGCGCCCTCAGCAGCCAGGAGGAGTCCCAGTGGAGGGCGCCGTCGGCGGCCGTGGCGAAGAAACGGGCAGTCATGGCGTCGAGGGCGGGGTCGAGGGAGAACGGGGACTGGCTCCACGGATTCCAGGACGCCGGGAAAGCGGTCACGCCGATGGAGAAGGATCCCCCGTTGGCCAGGGAGTCCCGGTCGACCGGGTTGGTCTGCGGCCCCGGCGAGGGGGGCACAGGGGTCTGGGACGGGACGTCGGTCGGCGAGGAGGCGGATGTGCTGGGCGCTTGCGACGGTGCCGGGGTCGGAGTTGGCGTGCCGCCTGACGTCGGCGTGCACCCGACCAGGCCCAGGGCGACGACCATGCTCAACGCGAGCCGGGGCATCAGAGCACGGTGGGCGTGTTCTAGATCCATCCGGGCAACCACATCCGCCACTGCCATTGCCTCAAGGTCATGAGCTCGCCCGTGAGGATCGGATAGATGAACGCGAAATCGAGGACGATCAGGGCGACGATCACCCCGACGACGATCGCGCCGTTCCGTCGCCGTCGTCCCGCTCGGGCCGGACCAAGAACGACACCGAGCGCCATCGCCAGAGCGATCACCATGAAGGGGACCATCGTGATCGCGTAGAAGGAGAACAGGGGTCGTGTCCCGGCGAACATCCACGGGATCCATGTCGAGCAGTAGCCGAGGACGACCACGCCGAAGCGGTGATCCATGCCAGCCAGCCACCACACCAGGGCCGCGATCAGGGCGATCGCCCCCAGCCACCACAGCAGGGGCGTGCCGAGGGCGGTGATGATCCTCATGCAGGAACTGCCGGCGGCGACCACGCATCCCTGGTCACCAGGCTGGATGTCGTTCTGGGCGTAGATGCCCACAGTACGTCCCATGACCGTCCATTGCCAAGGGTTCGAGGAGTAGGGGTGCGTGGTGGAGGCCATGCCCGGACCCGTATGGAAATCGTAGGTCACCTGATGCCACTTCCACAGGGTCCCCCAAGCGGAGCCGAAGTGGCGTGTGACCCACGAATCCGGGTCGGCGGCGCCCCACGACCACTCGTGCGAGGTCGCAGTCCTCAACCACGGGATCCAGGTCGCCAGGTACGTCGCGACGCCGACGACGACCATGGAGACGAAGGCAGGCACGGCGTCGGTGAGCAGGCTGAACCAACTCTTCCTGCCGGCCCCGGCCAGGCGGCGGGCCGTGACGCTCCACACGACGACCACCACACCGAAGACGGCCACGGGGTAGATGGTGTTCCACTTGGTCCCGCAGCCCAGGCCGAACATCACACCGGCGGCGAGCAGCCAGGGACGGAAGATGAAGGGACCGGCTCGGCCAGCCAAGGTCTGACCGGGCAGACCCGCGATGTGGTCGGCCAGTCGGCGACGGAAGTAGTCCCGGTCGGCGACGACGCACGACACGGCCGCGAGGATGAAGAACGCCTGGAAGATGTCGAGCAGGGCGATGCGCGACATCACGAAGCTCAAACCGTCCACGGTCAGCAGCAGCCCGGCGAGACCTCCGATCAGGGTGGAGCGCGACAGGCGGCGGGCCAACCGGATGGTGACGAAGACGAGGAGGGCGCCGAAGATCAGCGCCCCGAAACGCCAGCCGAAGGCGTCGAGCCCGAACATCTTCTCACCGAGGGCGATGAGCCACTTGCCGACTTCGGGGTGGACGGCCCACTCGCCCGTGGGCGTCAGCGCCGAGTCGTCGCCGAGGGCGAATTGAGGATTGACGACTTTCTCCCCGTCGCCGACCCACGTTCCCTCGTACCCGAACCGCAGCAGGCTCCACGCGTCTTTGGCGTAATAGGTCTCGTCGAACATGATCGTGCTGGGCTGTCCCAGGCGGAACCAGCGCAGGAAGAACGCCAACCCGGTGATCACCAGGGTCACCACCCAGCCGATCACCCGGTCTGTGGGCGGACCCTGCCGCAGCAGGTCGACGGCGGCCTGGCCCGTGGACGGCCGCTGGCGCGGCGCGTCGACGAAGCGTGTGAACGTGGTGAGGAGGGTACGCGCGGGAGTGACGGCGCCCTGAGGGGTCCCCGGGGGCATGTCCGTGGTCGACTGGCTCTCATCGGGTATGCCGACATCAGGTATGTCGACATCAGGGTCTCTGAGATCCACCAGAGGGATCGGCTCCGCAGGGGTCGGCTCAGGTGGCGCGGGATCCCATGGTGGAGGCTCATAGGGAGCGGATTCCGACGGGGTGGGCTCGGGTGGAGCAAGGGCCGACGGGGTGGGCTCTTCCCCTGGGGTGTGCTCTGATGCGGGGGTCGGCTCTGGTGGACTCTGCAGATCTGTGGGGGTCGGCACAGGTGCGCCCTGCACATCGGCGACGGTCGGCTCCGGTGGACTCTGCACATCGGCGGCGGTCGGCACAGGCGGAAGCGGCGCAGGCTGCTCGGGGGCCTCCACAGGACTCGGAGGTTCCGGCGGGGTCAGCTCCACGGGAGCAGCGACGGGGTGGGCTGGCATGTGTCCATCGCCGACCTCGGTGCGCACAGGCCCGGCTCCGGGGTGGACCGAATCTGCTGCCCCATCCACAGATGGCCCAGCCTGCCCATTCCCAACCGAGTCGCTCATTCCAACTAGTCTAGTGGTGTGACTCACCTCCTTGATCCCAGCACTGAGGTTTCGGCGACGACGTGTCGTGCCCTGAAACCGTCTCCAGACGACGCCGGTCTCCTCATTTTGGCCGGCACCCCCATCGGGGACGCGCGTTATGTGTGCGAGGCGCTTCGCTCCGCTCTGCTCGCCGCCGACGTCATCGCGGCCGAGGACACGCGCAAGTTCGCCGACCTGTGCCGCCGGGCCGGGGTGGCCCCCACGGCACGGGTGGTCTCCTACTTCGAGGGCAACGAGAAAGAACGTACCCCTGACATGATCGCGCGATTGCACGCGGGCGAGACGGTGGTCCTGGTCACCGACGCTGGCATGCCCTCGGTGTCCGACCCCGGTTTCCGACTGGTCAGCGCGTGCATCGACGCAGGCATCACCGTGTCGGCCGTGCCCGGGCCCTCGGCCGTCCTGACCGCCCTCGCCGTGTCGGGGCTGAGCACGGACAGGTTCTGTTTCGAGGGCTTCCTCCCCCGGAAGTCGGGGCCGCGCCGGTCGCGACTGCAGGGCTTGGCGGCGGAGGAGCGCACGATGGTCTTCTTCGAGGCGCCCCACCGCCTCCACGATTTCCTGTCGGACGCTGTTCCGATCCTCGGCGCCGACCGTCCCGGCGCCATCTGCCGGGAGTTGACGAAGACGTACGAGGAGGTGGTACGCGGCCCCCTGGCCGAGTTGGCCGCGTGGGCCGAGGGGCAGGTACGCGGGGAGATCACCCTCGTGATCGCCGGCGCCACTCCGCGACCGCCGTCCGACACCGACCTCCTCGCCGAGGTCGCCGTGTTGCTCGCCGCAGGAGAGAAGAGCTCCGCCGCCGTCGCGGCGGTCGCGTCTCGGCACGGCGTGGACCGCCGGGAGCTCTATGACGCCGTGCTGGCCGCCAGAGGGAAGTGACGGGTCGCGTCGCGCACAGGCCGTCGGTGGACGGACCGCCGACACGCAGGGACAGGCGGATGAGGTGAGCCGCTGGACGAACTCGGCGCCAGACGACGCCCGGTAAGGGGTCAGTCCTCGACGACGACCGGCTGACGGGTCAGCTCGTACAGGGCGATGGATGTCGCCACAGAAGCGTTGAGGGACTCGACGGCGCCGCCGATGGGGATGCGAACCAGGGCGTCGCAGTGCTCCATGACGAGGCGCGACAGGCCCGACCCCTCCGAGCCGACCACGAGCACGACGGGGGAATCGGGGCGTACTTCGCCGATCAGGGACTCCCCTTCGCCGGCCAGGCCCAGGATCGTGAATCCCGCGTCCTGGAACTGCTCCAGGGCACGGTTGAGGTTGACCACCTGCGAGACCGGGAGGCGAGCCGCGGCCCCGGCGGAGGACTTCCACGCGGCCGCCGTCATCTTGGCGCTGCGCCTGGAGGGGATGACCACCCCGGACGCCCCGAACGCGGCCGCCGAGCGGATGATCGCCCCGAGATTGTGGGGGTCGGTGAGCTGGTCGCACGCGACGACGATCCCGTTGTGGTCCAGCGCGTCCTCGAGGACGTCCGTCACGTCGGCGTACTCGTAACTGGGCAGCGCCAGGGCCACCGACTGATGGATCGCGCCGCCCGTGAGGCGGTCGAGCTCGGTCTTGGTCGCCTGGAGCATGGGCACGGAGTGGACAGCGGCGTACTTCAGGATCTCGCGCAACCTGTCGTCCCGCTCGGCGCCTTCGGCGATGTAGGCGCTCTTCACCGGCAACCCGGCGTGCAGGGCTTCGAGCACGGCATTGCGTCCGACGACCCATTCGCCGGTCACCTTGGTGTGTTTCTTTTGGCTGGCCTGCTTGCGGTCCGCGTACTGTTTCGCCTTGTGAGCCTTGTGGTATTCGCGATCCTCCGCCTTCGGCGTGGGTCCACGACCCGTCAGGCCCCTCCTGATACGTCCGCCCGATCCGGCTGTCTTTCGTCCCTTAGTCACCCGCCAAGTCTACCGGCGTCACACCAGCGTGTCGGGGCTGGTCTCGTGCCGTCCCCCTGGCGCGAGCTGGCGCGTCACGGTCACATGGTCCAGCGGGGGCCTTCGGGGGTGTCCTCGATGGTCAGGCCGAGGGAGGTCAGCTGGTCGCGGATGGCGTCGGCGGCCATGTAGTCCTTACGGGTGCGCGCGGCGCTTCGCTGCTCCAAGAGAGCGCCGACGAGCCCGTCCACGACAGGGGTGAGGTCGGACGTGGCGTGCGAGGCCCACGCGACGTCGTCCGCGCGCAGGCCGAAGATGTCCAGCATCCCTGACACGTCCGCCAGAGCGCTCTGCACATCGGGGAACTCCCCCGCTTCGAGGGCCCTGTTCCCGTCGCGCACGCGCTCGTGCAGGACCGCCAACGCGGCGGGAGTGCTGAGGTCGTCGTCCATGGCCGCCACGAACTTGGGGGGCAGGACGGCGGAGGGCGTGTGGGGCGCCAGCGCCGAGGCCCGGCTGACGAACGTGTCGACACGGGACAGAGCCGCCGCCGCCTCGTCGAGAGCCGCGTCGGAGTACTCGATCGTGGAACGATAATGAGGCGCGATCAGGTAGAGCCGCACGGCCCGTGCCGGCCACCTCTTGACGACCTCGGTGACAGCCAACCCGTTGCCGAGCGACTTGCTCATCTTCTCGCCGGACGCGGTGACCCAGGCGTTGTGCATCCAGTACTGGGCGAACGGCCGTCCCGCGGCCTGGGACTGAGCCATCTCGTTCTCATGGTGGGGGAACTTCAGGTCGATCCCACCCCCGTGGATGTCGAAGGCGTCGCCGAGGTACTTCCCCGCCATCGCCGAGCATTCGAGGTGCCACCCGGGACGACCCCGTCCCCAGGGCGAGGGCCAGGACGCCGTCAACGGCTCGCCCTGCTTGTAGCCCTTCCACAAGGCGAAATCCCGTGGATCGCGCTTGCCGCGCGGATCGGCGTCCTGGGCTGGCTCCATCTCGGCGAGCTTCTGGCCGGACAACTGCCCGTAGGTGGGCCAGGAGCGCACGTCGAAGTACACGTCCCCCGATCCGTCCTCGGCGACATACGCGTGCCCACGGTCGATGAGTTGCTGGACCAGTTCCAGCATCTCCGGGATGTGACCCGTGGCGCGTGGCTCATAGGTGGGCGCCTGCAGCCCGAGCGCCGCGTACGCGTTGTGCAGTTCGCGCTCGAAGGTGTACGCGTGGGCGTACCACGGCACACCGGCCTCGGCCGACTTGGCCAGAATCTTGTCGTCGATGTCAGTGACGTTCGTGATGAGGGTCACCTGGTAGCCAGTCGCCGTCAACCACCGACGAAGGACGTCGAACACAGCTTCTTTCCTGATGTGCCCGAGGTGCGGCGCCGATTGGACGGTCAATCCGCAGCAGTAGATCGAGACCTGACCATCCACCAGTGGTACGAAGGGCACTTTCGCGCCCCGGCCCGTGTCATAAATCGTCAGTGTCATGCGCACATCCTACCTGCTGAGCAGCCCAGGAGAGGGCGGAGGCTGATTGTCAGACCCTGCCGGTAAACTGTGAATCGATGTCCACACAAATCGCCCTTTCCCCTGAACCCGAAGGTGACGACCTTACGAGTGAAGTCCCGCGTCGCGACATAGGGAGCAAAGCCCGGGGCGCCGTGTTCACGAAACCGGCGGTGGTCGACTTCATGCTCGATCTGGCGGGATACACCACAGATAGAGACCTTGTCGCATCACGTCTTCTCGAGCCAGCATGCGGAGCTGGGAGTTTCCTCATGGCCGCCGCACGACGATTGCTGGAATCCTGGCGTCGGACAGGTACGGCTGACACGGTTCTCGATGGGGCCATCCGAGCCGTCGAGGTGGACGCCTCCACGCTTGCCCACACCCGCCAGGCCCTTATCGCTCTGCTCACAGAAGAAGGGCTATCCGAACTATCTGCCGCACGAATCGCAAAGTCATGGCTGATCCGAGGGGACTTCCTCTCCATCGATCTTGATGGCCCCTTTGACATTGTCATCGGAAATCCTCCTTATGTTCGGCAGGAACTCCTGCCCCCACACCTGCTCGCCCAGTACAGACGTGACTATTCGACGATGATCGGTCGTGCAGATATTTATGTCGCTTTCTTCCAGAAAGGACTCACTGCGCTCGGACAAAACGGCCAGCTGTGCTTCATCTGCGCAGACGCGTGGACCCGCAACGATTACGGGCGACATCTGCGTCGCCTGGTGACACGACACTTTGCCCTTCGCGCCTATGTGGACATGTACGGTTCGGACTCGTTCGAGGACAGCGTGGGGGCCTACCCATCGATCACACTGATCGCACGGGGGAAGCCGGGAGTGGTCCGCACTGGAGTGGCGTCCTCCACTGATGAGACGACTCTGGCCCACCTCAGGTCCGTCCTGTCGACCGACACGTCCACCGCATCTCACCGCCCCAGTCCCCCGGTAGGGGATGGGCCTTGGCTCCTACGGGGGCATTCGGCTCACAGCGCGATCCGTGACTTGGAGGACTGCTGCCCGACACTCGAAGACGAGGGATGCAAGGTGGGCATCGGAGTCGCCACGGGAGCGGACAAGATCTTCATCGCGCCCTTGTCGGATCTGCCAGTCGAAGAGGATCGGAAGCTTCCTCTCGCGGTCAACCGAGACATCACACAGGGTTGCTTCGAGTGGCATGGGCTCGGCGTCGTCAACCCATGGACTGCGGCGGGTGACCTCGTCGACTTGGGTGAGTATCCCCTGCTAGCCGCCTATCTCGAACCCCACCGCACCCGTTTGTCGAGACGCCACACAGCGAGAACCAACCCCGAGAAACGCTGGCACAAGACAATCGACAAAATATCCGTCGATCTGACCTGGACGCCGAAGCTGTTCATCCCGGACATCCGCCCCGACGGGGACAGTATCGCGTACGACCCTGGAGGCGCCTACCCGCACCACAACTTGTACCACATCACATCTGACTCCTGGGACTTGAGAGCTCTCCAAACCCTTCTTCGCTCGGGTTTGGCACGATTGTTCGTGGAGGCGTATTCAGTCAGGATCGGGGGAGGCTATCTCCGCTTCCAGGCCCAGTACTTGCGCCGCATCCGGATCCCTGCCTGGAGAAGCCTCAGCGCCGATCAACGGACAACATTGGCAGAAGCAGGAACCGCCGGCGCCAAGGTGTCCCCCAGGATGATCGAAGAGATGTGCAACCTGAGCCAGGGAACCCTCGACATCATCAAGGAGTGGTCATGAGCCTCGCCCTCGAACCCTTCGAGACCGGAGCCCCTGCAGCTGTGCGTCACTTTTGGGAGAGCCGTGCGATCGCCACCTCCCGGCAACAGGCATCCGGACATGCTGACCATGGCGAACGAGCCGGTGTCACAGCAGGGAAGAACATGGATGGCTTCATTGACATGTTCGCCGCGCTGGCTCGCGCCAACGGCATGACACATGCACAGGTGTACACGCAACGCGCTGCCGTGACACTGCCCGGCTACTATCGCGCCACGAAGAACTGGGACCTGCTCATGTTCAATGGACGACGACTACTCGCCGCCATTGAGCTGAAGAGCCAAGTCGGACCATCCTTCGGCAACAATTTCAACAATCGCGCCGAGGAGGCGATCGGCACTGCGCACGACTTCTGGACCGCATTCCGCGAGGGTGCTTACGGCGTCGACCAACCTCGCCCTTTCGTGGGATGGGTGATGTTGGTCGAGGACACATGGGCCTCACGGGAGCCAGTGCAGCGTGTGGACGCTCCTCACTTCGACGTCCGTCCCGAGTTTCGTGGCACATCGTATCTAGAGCGCTATGAGATCTTGTGTCGCAGGCTCATGATGGAGAATCTCTACACCTGCGCGGCTGTGATCACGTCGTCACGCGACGCGGGAGCTGATGGGGGCTACAGTCACGTCAGCCAAGCAACCAGCCTGCGCACATTCGCCACGACATTCGCGAGCTACGCCGCCGCAGAAGCCACTCGACCGACAGAAGAGTGACGACAACCACCTCAGTCGCTCACGGCCTTGGCCCTCAGGGCGGCGATGTCGAGGTAGGTGGAGACTAAGGGGACTTCGTCGATGTCGTCTTCCCAGGGGTCGTGGGGTGGCGCCTCGCCCTCGTCCATGAAGCCCTGGGAGGGGTCGTACGGGTTGACCAACCGCTGTCCTTCGCTCGCGGGCAACAATCCGTCTTGGCTCATGAACTCGTCGGGCAGTCTCTGGAGGACGTCATGGACGTACCCCGTGACCGCCTCGACCAGGGGCACATCGCGGTGCTCGCGCTGGGACATGTACCACCGATAGTCGAGCAACTCGTGGAAGACCTGGGCGGGCTCGCGCTTGTCGCGCAACTCCTCGGGGACCTTCTGCATGACCGGCTCGAAGACTTGTGTCAGCCACTCGTGGGCGACGACCGACTCGTCGCAGTGGCCCCGGCCCGCGCGGAACCGGAAGGCGTCCAGGGCGTTGAGCAGCCGCCGTGCCTGGTTCTCCTCGGTGTCGAGCCCGGTCAGTTTCATCAGGCGGCGCTGGTGGTGGCCGGCGTCGACCACTTTGGGCTGGATCCTGATCACGGATCCGCCCTCGTCCGTCTCGATGTCCATCTCGGCCACGTCGAACCCGAGGGCGTTGAGCCTTCTCACACGTCCTTCGATGCGCTCCATCTCGGATCCGGAGAACTCCTCCACACCCGTCAGCTCCTGCCACAGCTCCTGGTAGCGGAAGATGATGTTCTCGACCAGTTGTATCGGGTCGAAGGGCTCGAGCAGCATCCCGCCGGCTTGGAGGTCGAGGAAGTCCCCGTACAGGTTCGTACGTGCCACGTCCAGGTCCTGCTCGCGCTGACCGTCGCTGAGCCGGGCATGGACCTCGCCAGTCTCGGCGTCGACCAGGTAGGCGGCGAACTCCCCGGCGTCGCGTCGGAAAAGGATGTTCGACAGGGAGACGTCCCCCCACTTGAAGCCCCCCACGTGCAGACGGGCGATCAAGACCACCATCGCGTCGAGGAGGCGCGACACCGTCCCCTGCTTGACCCCGGGCGAGAACAGGGATCGGTACGGGAGGGAGAATTCGAGGTGCCGGGTGAGGAGGATGGGGTCCAGCCGCTCCCCTGACGCGTCCTTGCGGTCGGTGATGATGCCCACCGGCTCGACTGCGGGGATGTTCAGGCGGTTCAGGTCCTGTAGGAGGCGGTACTCGTGATGGGCCAGGTGCTCGACGACCTCCTTGGCCGCGTACACACTGTCCCCCACCTGGATGAACCGGACCACATGACGCGACAAACCACGAGGCAGTGCCACGAGCAGATCGACCGGCCACTCAGCCAAGGGCGTGTCCCACGGCAGCGGCAGCAAGCGCGAGTCCGGGGTGGCTGAGATGAATTTCGGCACGGACCCATTCTTCCATGGATACCCAAATATCCGGGGGCGTCGGTGCGGGCTCCCCTTGCCGAGGGGGCACGAGGGCGACTCGGGCCCGCCGGGGCCGAAGGGCGAGTGGGCTCCCCTTGCCGGGGGGGCACGAACTGTTCGTTTCACCCTGAAAAAGAACAGTTCGCGCCCCCCCGATTTCTGCGGGGGCACGAACTGTTCGTTTGACCCCGAAAAAGCACGATTCGCGCCCCCACGAGAAACCACCGATCGCACCCAACAAGAAACCACAATTCGCGCCCGCCGAAAACCACGATTCGCGCCTCCCGAATTCCGCGGGGGCACGAACCGTGCATTTCACCCTGAAAAAGAACAGTTCGCGCCCCCCCGATTTCTGCGGGGGCACGAACTGTTCGTTTGACCCCGAAAAAGCACGATTCGCGCCCCCACGAGAAACCACGGTCCGCGCCCGCCGAGAAACCACGGATCGCGCCCCCCCGAGAAAGGAGTATCGGGCACACGGGCACATCACCCCGCCCCGCGCGGGTCACGCCCTCACGGGCGCCGTGGATCCTCGGTCGATCAGGTGGACGGGCAGCACGAGGGATGTCTTACGTGGGGGGCGGCCGGCGAGTTCGTCGAGGAGGATGCGTGCGCCCTCCACCCCTTGGTCGAAGGGGCGCTGGGCCAACGTGGTCAGCCCGAAGGGGTCGGCCATGACATGGTTGTCGATGCCGATGACGGAGATGTCGTCGGGGACGCTCAGTCCGTGGTGGTTCAGCGACAGCATGGCCCCGAACGCCATTTCGTCCGACGCGGCGAAGATGGCGGTGGGAAGCGGTGACCCAGACTCCACAAGGTCGTCGACGACGTCGCGGCTGGCCGACATGGAGAACCGGCCCTCCAGCACCCGCCCCGGATCCGGGGGGATCCCCGCGTCGCGAAGCGCCTGCTCGTACCCCGTCAACCGCCCCTGGGGGACGCGCGAACTGAGCCCCTGCTGCTCCTCCGCGCCGCCGGTGAGGTGCAGGATGTCGCGGTGCCCCAGGTCGATCAGGTGCTGGGTCGCCTGGTATCCGGCCGCTACCTCGTCGATGCCGACGAAGCGCAGACCCCGCACGGGAGTGCCGACCACGATGACGGGAAGTCCCAGTTGCCGCAGTTCCTCGCGCTCCTCGTGGGAGAAGTCCACGCACAGCGCGAGGACGGCGTCACCCCGATGCCGCAACAGCGAGCGCTTGAACGCCCGTTCCCGCTCCACGCCGACGCCCCCCAAGTTGACCAGGGCCATGTCGTAGTCGGCCTGGCGCAGGACGGTGTCGACTCCTTCGATCACTTGGGAGTAGAACCAGAGTCCGACAGCGGGGACGACCACGGATATGGCCATGGCACGCCCGGTGACCAGGCCCGACGCGGCGGCGGAACGCACGTACCCGAGACGATCGGCGGCCGCTCGCACAACTTGTTTCGTCTGTTGCGAGACCAATGGCAGGTCGCGCAAGGCCCGTGAGACCGTCGACGCGGACATGCCGACCTCGCGCGCCACGTCTTCGATGCCAACCATGACTCCTCCCTTCCTCCTGGAGCGCTTTATCCCTTCGTCGCCCCCGCGAGCAGCCCGCGAACAAAGAAGCGTTGCAGCGCGAAGAACACGATGAGCGGTACGATGATAGCCAAGAACGTGCCCGCTGTGAGAAGGTACCACTGCTGTCCGTACTTGCCCGACAGGTCGGCGAGGATCTTCGTGATCGGCGCGTTGCTGCCCGAGGTGAAGATGGTGGCGATGAGCAGGTCGTTCCACACCCACAGGAACTGGAAGATGGCGTAACTCGCGATCGTGGGCATGGCCAGGGGGAGGGCCAATCGCAAGAAGATCTGGCCGTGCCCGGCGCCATCGATCTGGGCGGCCTCCATCACCTCACCGGGGATCGTTGCCAGCGCGTTGTGCAGCATGAACGTCGCCAGGGGCAGGGCCGACATGGTGTGGGTGATCCACACCTGGGCGAACCCCGAGCCCAGCGAGTTGGCGGCAAAACCGGGGAAGATCTGGGCCCCGAAAGCCGTGACCCCGCCGGTGTACATCTTGAGCAGGGGCACGAGCAGCATCTGGAGGGGCACGATCTGCAGGGCGAAGATCGCCACGAAGACCACATGGCGGCCACGGAAGTCGATCCACGCCAGGGCGTACGCCACGAGCAGGGCGAGCACGATGGGGAAGACGGCCGCAGGAATGGTGATCGTCAGGGAGTTCCACAGCGTCTGCGTGATCGTGATCCCCGAGGAGACGAAGTCCAGCGTCTGGGAGTAGTTGCTCAGCGTGACTTGGGGGTCGCTGAAGAAGGTCCACCACCCCGTGGTCGTGATCGACGTGGCGGGACGGAAGGACGAGACGAACAGCCCGAAGGTCGGGAGGGTCCAGACGGCGGCGATGATGATCGCGCCGATCGTCGCCCAGGGGCTTGACAAGGTACGATGGGTCTTCTTCACCATGCGGGTGGACGCGGAGATGGCGGTGACGGTCATGAGTGGCTCCTCACCAGGGATCGGGCGTTGTACGCGATGAAGGGGATCACCAAGATGAAGATCAGCATGGCCAACGCCGCCGAGTGTCCCGTCTGCGGGGGGAAGAGCGAGAACTGGCGGACCATCTCGTACCCCAGCACGGACGTGTTGTTATAACCGGCGGTAGTGACGGCGATGATGTCGTACACCTTCAGGGACGTGATCGAGATCGTGATCCAGACCACGACGATGGTCGGGCGGATGGTGGGGATGATCACGTTGACGAACCGGCGCACAGAGGAGGCGCCGTCGATCTGAGCCGCTTCGATCAGCTCGGCCGGCACCGACTTGATGGCGGCGGACAGGATCACCATGGCGAAGCCCGTCTGCGACCAGATGAGGATCGCGATCATAAGGAACATGTTCAGCGGATAGCTCTGGAGCCAGTTGACCGGGGCGCCGCCCAGCGCGATCACGACCTGGTTGAGCAGTCCGATCTGATTGCCCTGCCGGTAGTCGTAGAAGAATTTGAAGATGATCGACGCGCCGACGAAGGAGATCGACATCGGCATGAAGATGAGCACTTTGAGGAGTTTCTCGGCTCGCGAGCGGTCCACCCACAGGGCGTACACCAAGCCGATCCCGGTGGCGAACACCGGAGCGACGAGCACCCAGACGATCGTGTTGAGCAGGCTGGTGAGCCCCCCGGATCCGCCCGAGGAGAAGACCCACACGAAGTTGTCGAGACCGACGAATTTCGTGCCGGTCTTGTCCATGAACGCGGAGACCATGGTACGGATCGTGGGCCAGACCAGTCCGACCACGAGGAGGGCCAGCGCCGGAGAGACGAACAGAGCCAACTGGATCAGCCTGCCCCGTCCCTTGGCGGAGCGGGAGTCGAGCCAGAACAGCCCGCCCCCCAGGACCGCGCCGAGCAGGAAGACCCATGCCACCCCGCGTTCCAGCCCGAGCAGGGCCAAGACGGCGACGGGGACGCCGACGGCGATCCCCAGCCTGACCCAGGTGTACGCCCGCCCGGGACGCGGGGCGATTTCGATGAGGACGATGATCACGCCGACCACGACGAGGAAGGCCGCGAGCACCACAGGTATTTGAAGCAGCTGGGGCAGATGTGCCAGCCAGGAGAAGAATGCCTGCATGCCGCGCCTTCCTCGTCGTTGGTCAGTCGGGTTTAGGCGTCAGCCCAGGACTTCTGGATCTGAGCCAGGACAGTGCCCTGGTCGACTCCATTGATCCAGTCGACGGTGCCCTTCCACCAGGCCTGCTGCACGACGGACGGCATGGAGTCGCCGGCGCCGAAACGGAAGGTCGTGGTGGGATCTTTGAGGGTCGTGATGGCCTGGGCCAGCAGCGGGTCGGTCTCCTTGGTCACATCCACGCCCTTGTTGGCGGTGATGAAGGTGGCGTCAGGGACTGTGATGAGGCTGTTGGCGTAATCGCCGGATGCCAGATAGTTCATGACCTGCTGGACAGCGGGGCTGTTCGTGAAGGCCACGGCGAAGTCGCCGCCGCCGACGACGGACGGGGTGCCCGCCACGGGAGGCATCATGAAGGCCCACACGTCACCGGTCGGGCCCACGGTCGGGGTGGCGCCGGAGGCGGTCTTGGCTGTGGCGAAGGAGGCTTCCAGGAAGGTGGCCTGGTTCGTCATCGCGCAGGTGCCGTCGGCCAGGGCGTTGGCCACGTCGCCGAAGGCGGTGGAGTTGATGGACGCCACGTCGCCGAAACCAGCGTTGACGTACTTCGGATCGAGCAGGATCTTGCCCATCGCCGTGAAGGCGTCGGCGATCGGCTGATCGGTGAACTTCACGTCGCCGGAGACCCACTGGTCGTAGACCTGGCCACCCGAGGCGGACAGGACGTACTCGGCCAGTTGGTCGGTGCCCGGCCACCCGGACGCGTCACCGGAGTTGAAGCCCGCGCACCACACCGGCTGGCCCGTCTTCTGCTGGATGGTGTCGGTCAGCGTCATGAGGTCGGCCCAGGTGGTCGGCACGGTGACGCCCCAGGCCGTGAAGGCCGCAGGCGAGTACCAGATGTAGCCCTTGGCCGACGCGTCCAGGGGCACAGCGTACTGCTGGCCGCTGACCGTCCCATAGGACTGCCAGTCGGTCGAGAAGTTCTGCTTGACCGTGGCCAGCGTCGTGGCGTCCAGTTGTTGCACCTTGCCCGTCTCGATGACGGACTTCATCAGACCCGGTTGCGGGAAGACGGCGATGTCGGGCAAGGCGTTGCCCTGGATCTTCGTCGAGATGTTCGTGGTGAAATTCTGATCCCCGGTGTACTGAATGGTGATGTTGTTGGCGGCCGCCCAGGCCTTCCAACTCGCCTCCCATTGCGTGCCTTCGTTGCCCGTGGGCGTTCCGTAAATGGTGACGATCTGCGGGGCGGAACCGGTTGTGCTCGGCGAGCCCGAGGGCGATTGAGAGCATCCGGCCAAAGCCATCGAGGCGACTGCCACTCCCACAATGCCATAAGTAATAAAGCGTTTTGCCATGAAAACTCCTTTGTCATTTCTGCACCACTGAGGGGTTGGCTCACACGTGGAGCCTCCCGCGAACCATCGTGGCCCACAGCTCGTATTCCCAAGCGTAGGGGCAATCTCTATCCAATTGCAAACGTTGGCGGCAAACGTTACCATTTCTATATAAAAGGAGCTTTCGCAGGTCTGATGATCGGATCGGCCGGACAGATGAGGTGCTCATGGATAGTTTGTGTCCCACTCTCGCCGGCGCCGAAGCATGCCTCTTCGACCTCGACGGAGTCCTGACCCCGACCGCCGACGTGCATAAACGCGCGTGGACTCAGTTGTTCGGCACAGTCTTCGGGCAGTACACGGCCAGCCCGCCCTTCACCGACCACGACTACTTCACGTTGGTGGACGGACGTCCTCGGTACGACGGGGTGCGCGCCGTCCTGCTCTCCCGTGACATCCATCTGCCCGACGGCGACCCGGCGGAGCCTCCCTCCACACGGACGGTGTGCGGGATGGGCAACCTCAAGGACTCCCTCTTCCTGGCCGACCTCGACAAGGACGGCGTCCAGCCCTACCCCGGATCGGTGCGATTCCTCCAGGTCGCCATGGCCGCGGGCCTCAGCGTCGCCGTGGTGTCGGCGTCGAAGAACGCCCGGCACGTCCTGCGGGCGGCGGGTCTCCTGGACTGTTTCGACACCATCGTGGACGGGCGCGTCGCCGCCGACCTGGGCTTGCGCGGCAAGCCCTTCCCCGACACGTACGTGGAGGCCGCCCGACGCCTCGACGTCGCCCCGAACCGAGCCGTCGTGATCGAGGATGCCCTGGGAGGCGTGGAAGCCGGACGAGTCGGCGGGTTCGGCCGCGTGATCGGTGTGAATCGTGGCGCCGGCGCCCAACCCTTGCTGTCACACGGGGCGTCCCTGGTCGTCGACGATCTGGCCGAGTTGCTGGTGGAGGACAGGCCCCGGCGCTGCGCACAGGAGACCACATGACCGCCCGTACCACCGCGTGGAGCCTGGTCGACGACTCCGTCGACTCCGGCGGCCACGCCCAGACCCTCTTCGCCCTCGGCAACGGTTTCCTCGGAGCACGCGGCGCCGTGGAGGAAGATCTGACGAGCACCGGCCAGGTCTTCGCCAACGGGTTCTACGAGACCTGGCCCATCGTGTACCCCGAGGACGCGTACGGCTTGGCCCGCACGGGCCAGACCATCCAAGCCGTGCCCGACCCCACCCATGTCGCCCTGATCGTCGATGGGCATCCGTTCGATCCCGCCACGGCGACGCTGCGGGAGCACCGGCGGTGGCTCGACCTGCGCGCGGGGACCCTGAGACGTCACGCGACCTGGGTTCTGCCCGGCGGCCTGGTGGTCGAGATCGAGTCGACACGTGTGGTGTCGACCACACGACCCGAGTGCCTGGCCATGGAGTACGCCGTCACGACGTCCGCCGACGCCCAGGTCGAGATGACGCACTGGATTCTCGTCCCCGGCCGCGCGGCCGGCCACGCCGGGCTCGACCCACGACGCTCCACCGCGCTCGCCGACGCCACCCGGGTCACCACCGACGAGGGCGACTGGGCGCGTCACCGGCTCGTCATGCGCACGCGATCCTCCGGGATCGGGGTGGCGTGCTCCGTGCGGCGCACCCTGCGAGGCGGGGTCCAGGACAGGCTCGACCCCGTCCGGACCGACGCCGGCGTCGGCGTGACGACATCCGTCCGACTGGCCGCCGGCACGCCGCTGACTCTGCGCGTGAGTGCGGCGTACGCCACGGACGGCCCTTTGCTGACCGACACGCAGGCGCCGACGACAGACCTCGCCCTCGTCGGGAGCGCCGACCGGGTCCTGGACGACTGGTCCGCCGTGGACTGGGACGACCTGCTCGCCGACCAGGCCGACGCCCTCGCGCAGTGGTGGTCCACGACCGACGTGGAAGTCGGCGGGGACGAGGTCGACCAGGGCGCCATCCGCTGGAACCTCTTCCAGACCTTCCAGGCCGTCGCCCACAACCTGGGCCACGGGATCCCGGCCAAAGGGGTCAGCGGCAGCGGGTACGACGGACACGCCTTCTGGGACACCGAGGCCATGGTCATGCCGATCCTGACGTACACCCATCCCCGGATGGCACGTTCCGCCTTGTCGTACCGCCATCGCCTGCTCCCCCGCGCCCGCGAGCGCGCGGCCGAACTGCACCACGCGGGCGCCCTGTTCCCGTGGCGCAGCATCGACGGGCGCGAGGCGTCGGCCTTCTTCGAGGCGGGCACGGCCCAGTACCACATCGACGCGGACATCGCGTACGCCATCAACCGGTACCTCCGCTCGACCCTGGACCTGGCCTATCTCACAGCCGAAGGCGCGGAGATCCTCGTGGAAACGGCCCGTATGTGGGCCAGTCTGGGCTTCTTCGACTCCCGCGGCGGCTTCCACATCCACGGGGTCACCGGCCCGGACGAGTACTCGGCCATGGTCGACGACAACCTGTTCACCAACGTCATGGCGGCGGCCAATTTCGACGCCGCGGCCTTCTGGTTGGAGTGGCTGCGCGGCCAGGACCGGACCGCCTGGGCCGAAGCCCGTCGCCGCTTCCGTCTGGACGACGCTGAGATCGCCTCCTGGCGGGCGGCGTCGGCTGCGATGACCATCCCGTACGACGAGGCTCTGGGGGTCCATGGACAAGACGCCCATTTCCTGGAGCACGAGGTGTGGGACTTCGCCGGGACCCCGCGCGAGATGTACCCGCTCCTGCTGCACTTCCACCCGCTGACCATCTACCGCCATCAGGTCCTCAAGCAGGCGGACGTGGTCTTGGCGCTCATCAACCGCCCGGACCTGTTCACACCCGACCAGATGCGCGCCGACTTCGACTACTACGATCCGCTGACCACGGGGGACTCGACGCTGTCAGCCTCCACGCAGGCCATCATGGCCGCCACGGTCGGGCACCTCGATTTGGCCGAGCACTATTTCCGATCCAGTCTGCGCATCGACTTGGACGACGCCCACGGCAACACCTCGGACGGGGTCCATGTCGCCGCCGTCGCGTCCGTGTGGACCACCCTGGTCATGGGCTTCGGCGGCTTCCGCGACTATGGGGGGTACAGCCTGGACCCCCGCCTCCCCGAGGGATGGACGCGCCTGGCCTTCCACCTGCGCCTGCTGGGCGCCCTGGTGCTCGTGGAGATCGCCGAGCACGGCGTGGGGCTGACGGTGTGCGAGGGCGACGCTGTGGACATGACTGTGTACGGGACGCCCGTGCGCGTCGAGGGGCAGTGCTTCATCCCTCGTCCGTGAATAAACCAACGGGCCATCCCCCGCGATGGGAGGATGGCCCGTGTCAGGTCAGGACTTCTCAGGAGATGCGCAGTTGCGACTCGTTGGAGAAGACGTGGATGGTGCGCGGGTCGGCGTTGAGCCGTACCCGGCCCGCTTCGCGGGCTGTGTGCCGAGCGGAGATGCGGGCGACGATCTGCTGAGCCGTCAGCTTGGCGTCGTCGTCCACACCGGCGAGGGTGCCGTACAGATATGTGTCGGAACCCAACTCCTCGACCACGGAGACGTCCACGGCGATGCCGGCGTCGGCGACCTCGAAGTTCTCCGGACGGATGCCCAGGGTGAGGGTCTGCTCGCCGGGCGCCTTGGCCAGGACCTCGCGCTCGATCGGCACGACGTAGTCTCCGATCTGCACGCCGCCCTCGACGATCTTGCCGCTGAGCAAGTTCATGGCCGGGGACCCGATGAAGCCGGCGACGAAGAGGTTGCCCGGCTTGTCGTACAAGGTCAACGGCGAGTCGACCTGCTGCAGGAGCCCGTCCTTCATCACCGCGACGCGGTGGCCCATGGTCATGGCTTCCACCTGGTCATGGGTGACGTAGACGGTGGTGACGCCCAGGCGCGCCTGGAGGGCGGCGATCTGAGTACGGGTGGACACACGCAGCTTTGCGTCGAGGTTCGACAGCGGCTCGTCCATCAAGAAGACGTGGGGCTGGCGCACGATGGCCCGGCCCATGGCGACGCGCTGGCGCTGGCCGCCCGAGAGGGCTTTGGGCTTGCGGGAGAGGAAATCCTCCAGGCCCAGCAGTTTGGCCGCTTCCATGACCCGCTGCTGGCGCTCCGCCTTGGGCACGTTCTGCATCTTCAGAGCGAACCCCATGTTGTCCGCCACGGTCATGTGGGGGTACAAGGCGTAGTTCTGGAAGACCATGGCAATATCCCGGTCTTTCGGTGGAAGGTCGGTGACGTCGCGGTCACCGATGAAGATGCGCCCCTCGTTGACCTCTTCCAGGCCTGCGAGCATGCGCAATGATGTTGATTTTCCGCAACCAGAGGGCCCGACCAGAACCATGAATTCGCCGTCACCGATCTCGAGTTCGAGTCGGTCGACGGCGGGATGGTCTGAGCCAGGGTAAACACGGGTTGCGCCTTGGAACGAAACTGTTGCCATAGCGGTATAACCTTTCCACGGGCGGTACGTGCCCGACGATCCTTTGTGGAGGGTGTGTCCCTTCCGGTCCAGTCTGTCACGTTTCATGGGCACGTCAAGTTATGGGCAGGCGGATTCGGTGCGCGTCCCCAGGGGGCGGCCCCAGGGCGCGGGCCAGCGCGTGGGCCCATGCGTGGGCCCACGTCCGTCCATGTCCGTCCCAATGCCCGTCCATTCGTGGCGACCCGTCCTAACAAGGTACGATGGCGGGCAGCGGCGATCAACGACGCAGGAGACGACAGGCACGCCATGGCTGAGACCCCGAACCCCGACGAGACCCCGGACGAGACCCCGAACCCCGACGAGACCCCGGACGAGACCCCGGACGAGCGACTCGACGACGAGAAGCCCTGGTGGGACGATCCTTCACTGCCCTGGCGCCACAAGCCGACCCGCGCCGACCTGGCGTGCTGGGCCTGGATCGCGGTGGTCGGCGTCTACGGTCTGGTGATGATCCCCCTGCGTACCGTCCTCATCGGCTGGAGCCCGCCCTTCGCCGCCATGATCAGTGGCGGGCGCACGTCGGTGGTGGCCACCGGCGCCTGGGTACGAGTCGGGGGCGGACCGCTGATCCTGTACTGGCTGGTCGCGGCCCTGTCCCTCGTCAAGTTCTCATGGGTGTACTGGTGGGCCGGAAAACTCTGGGGCACCGGCATCCTCGACATCCTCGCTGGGAGGTCGGAACGCGCCAAGAAGCGCGCCGACCGCGCCGTCCGCCTGACCAACCGCTATTGGCTCGTGGCCATCTTCCTCACCTTCTTGCCCATCCCCTTCCCCATGCCGATCGTGTACGCGGCCATCGGCGCCGCCGGGACCCGGCTCATCCGTTTCCTGGTGCCCGTCGTCGTGTGCTCGGCCCTGTTCCAGGCCGGCTACATGGCCCTGGGGTGGTGGATCGGTGAACCCGCCGTCGCCATCGTCAACCTGTACGCCAAGTACATGTGGTACGTGATGCTGGCCGTCCTCGCCGGCATGGTCATCGCCTGGCTCTGGCGGCGACGCTCCACAGCGCAGTGACGATGTGGGGGATGTGGACGTGGTGACTCCCTAGTGGCGCGTCGGTGGCGCGTCGGTGGCGCGTCGGTGGCGCGTGGGTGGTGCGTGGATGACTCCCGGGTGGTGCGTGGATGACTCCCGGGTGATTCCCGGGTGGCGCGCGGATGGGGCATGGATGGGGCGCGCTGATTCCCGGGTGACTCCCAGGCGGGGCGTGGATGAGGCGTGGATGAGGACACCTGGACGCACAGGTGGGGCGCGGGGGCACGAACTGTCGGCTTAGAGGCGAAAACGGACAGTTCGTGCCCCCGCAATTTTTGTGGGGGCACGAACTGTGGTTTCTACGCGCGTAGACGAACGGTTCGCGCCCCCGCGGGAAGCTCATGCGTACGTCTCCGGTCTGGGGAAAGGGGGGTACGCGTCACGGGGTCCGGGGGCAGGTGTAGTACGCGTCACGGGGTCCGGGGGAATGCACAGGCGATGAGGACACCGTACGACCCATCGTCCACAGGCATTGACGGGGTCCGGACTCATCGGATCGATCGGATCGCTCAGATGGCGATGGCCCGTCCACCCTCTCGTCCCCGGTCACGCCAATCATCGGTGACCGGAACCTTGTTCGCCGGGGTCCCCAGGTCGATGGTGCGTACCGTCCGGGCGGCGGTGGGCGCGGAGATGTAGGTCGCCGGAACCACGGTGATCGGGTCCCACAAGGACATCTGCACGTCGCCGTTCGGCCCGATGATGACGGAGTCCACGGCGGCATCGGTCTTCGGGTCCAACTGTACGGTCATCGTCTTCTCGTCGTCGCCCAACTCGGTGTCCGCGATGATGGCGGCGAGTTGCTTGTGCGCTCGACGGGCTTCGAACTGGGAGAACACCGCCCATCCGACCACGACCCCCGCGCCGACGACGGGCACCCACCAGCGCAGTCCCAGTCCGAGGACTGCGAACGGGACTGTGCCCAAGCAGATCATGACGAGGGCGGCGAACACCGCGCGGCGTCGCTTCTCGGCTTTCCGTGCGAGACGCATCGCCGCACGTCGACCGGCTCGGCGCATGAGCATCGTGGAGACCTCGGGCGCCTTCTCATCCTGACTGGCCACGGGGATCCCCGTGTGGACCGTCTTCATCGTCGAGCGGGACGGCGCCGGTTGGTCGATCTCCTCCTGGGTGGGGATGCGCCAGGTCAAATGCCTCGGCACGAAGTAGAACAGGCATGCCACAACGACCACGGCGAAGATCGGTCCAGAGGCATCCATGCCACTCACCATAGGGTATTCATCCTGATAATCCCCAGCGAACTCGCCGCGACCCCGGCAGTTTGAGTAGGTCGGGAGGTATGTGGATGGTCTGGTGGGTGGCAAGATCGGGGGTCTCCGGTTGTTCGGGTGGGTGGTCGAGAGCAGACACCCATTCGTGAGATTCTCTATGTCGTTAGATCGATATATCGTCATATCGCTCCCGAATGCTCTCCCCGTCATGCGTTGACACAGCCGCCGCGGGGGCACGAACCGTTGCCACCAACCCACATCGTAACCGCATCGTGGACCACAGCCGCCGCGGGGGCGCGAACCGTTGGTATGAAACGTCTCAATGAACGGTTCGTGCCCCCAGGGAAATCGCGGGGGCACGAATCGTGCTTTTCGTGCCGTGGATGGACGGTTCGCGCCCCCGTGGTTGTGGCGGGGGCACGAGTAGTTGTTATCAGGCTCTGGACGGACAGTTCGCGCCCCCGCGCGACTGGCCCACCGTCACGGGGCACGCATGGGCAGACATGAACGGCGCGACTGTCGACGCGACTGGCCCACCGGCGCGGGAGACGCGTAGACATCATGAACATAAACGACCTAAGGTCCGACTGGCCCACCAACGCGGGGGGGCACGCATTGTAGACGTCCACCCAGTCGGCGTCCACGCACGAGTACGCTGGTGGTATGCGCATAGCACGATTCACCCATCACGGCGCACCCACGTACGGCGTGGTCGAACTCGCCTCCGACGGGGGCTCGCATCCCGACACGGTCGCCATCGTCGCGTCCGACCCACTGGCCGGAGCACCCACGTACACCGGGGAGCGTGTCGACTTGGCCGACGTCCAGTTGCTCGCGCCGGTGATCCCGCCCACCAAGGTGGCGTGTATCGGCAAGAACTACGCTGACCACATCTCCGAGCAGGGGGGCACGTCCTTGCCGCCCGAGCCCATCGTGTTCTTCAAGCCCACCACATCAGTCATTGGCACGACTGAAGCCATCGTCCGCCCACACGAGACCGACCTGTTGCACTATGAGGGGGAACTGGTCGTGGTGTTCAACCAGACCTGCCGCAGGGTCCCGGAAGAACGGGCCGAGGACGTCATCTTCGGATACACCATCGCCAACGACGTCACCTGCCGAGACCTCCAGGCCAAAGATGGTCAGTGGTCGAGGGCCAAGGGGTTCGACACGTTCTGCCCCCTCGGCCCGTGGATCGAGACCGATCTGACCCTGCATGAGGCCGGGAACCTGCACCTGCGCACACGGGTCAACGGCGAGGTGCGCCAGGACGCCGACACGAGCCTCATGCTGCACCCCATCGCCCGGTTGATCGCCCATGTGAGCGCATTCACCACCCTGAAACGCGGTGACATCCTGCTCACCGGCACACCTGCCGGGGTCGGTGAGATCCTCCCCGGCGACACCGTCAGTATCGAGATCGACCGTATCGGCACCCTCACCAACCCCGTCATCCCGGAGCTCATGTCCTGAGAGCCCGTCGGCGCCTTCTCGTCTCATACCGCCCCTTGACCGTACCCCCTCGCATGACCACGGGGGCACGAGCTGTCTGTTTCCACCATCAAACACGACAGTTCACGCCCCCACGACCAGGCCCACCGACCAGACCCACGCCCACCCCATCACCACGGGGGCACGAACCGTGCGTTTCCACCGTTAAAACCACGGTTCGCGCCCCCACGGCGGTAGGGCTGGCTTGGGGGGGCACGAACCCTCGATCCGCAAACAAAAAACGCCCGGTTCACGCCCCCACGTGGGGGATCATGAACCGGGCGTTCGACGATTCGTCAGTGCTGGAGTCCGCCGTGCTCGGGCTCGGGGCCGTCATCGTAGACCGCGTACTCGTCCTCCTCGTACTTGCCCGAGGCCGAGGTCGGTGAGGCCGGCTCGTCATGGTCCGTGCCCCGCCACTTGGCGATCACGTGCATGAGGTGGTAGATCACGATGGCGCCGATCGCGCCAATGGCGATCCCCTCGAAGCTGGCGGTGCCGATGGTGAAGGAGTAGTTGGCGATGCCGGCGACCAGCGCGACGGCGGCGGTCAGCAGGTTCACCGGGGAGGAGAAGTTCACGTGGTTCTCCACCCAGATGCGCGCGCCCAGCAGGCCGATCATGCCGTACAGCACCGTGCCCGCCCCACCGAGGACGCCCACGGGGATCGTGTTGATCAGCGCGCCGAACTTGGGGATGAGCGACAGCGCCAGAGCGAAGAACGCCGCGACCCAGTACACGGCGGTCGAGTAGATCTTGGTCGCCGCCATGACGCCGATGTTCTCGGCGTACGTGGTCGTGCCGGACCCGCCGCCGAAACCGGCGAAGATCGTCGACAAGCCGTCGGCGAACAGCGCACGACCCATGAGCGGGTTCATGTCGCCACCCGTCATCAGGGCGACCGACTTCACGTGGCCGACGTTCTCGGCGATGAGGACGAGGACGACCGGCAGGAACAGGCCGAGGATCGACCAGTCGACATGGGGGCCCTGGAAGTGGGGGAGCCCGATCCACGCGGCGTCGCCGACCGGCCCGAAGTCGATCTGCCCTTGGATGAGCGCGGCGATGTACCCGATGATGACGCCGATCAGGATGCTCAGCCTCCCGATCAGGCCTCGGAAGAGGACGGTGACCAGCAGGATCGCCGCGATGGTGATCACAGCCGTCCACTTAGCTTGTGCAACATTGTTCCATGCCGCTGGCGCCAGGTTGAAGCCGATGAGCATGACGATGGTGCCGACCACCACCGAGGGCATGAGCTTCTCGATCCAGCCCGCGCCGACGAAGTGGACGAGCAAACCGACCAGGGCGAGCAGGACACCGGCGACGAGCACGCCGAACAGGGCGGTGCCCATCGAGCCGCCGTCCGAAGCCTTGGCGGCCGCGATCGGAGCGATGAACGCGAAGGACGACCCCAGGTAGCTCGGCAGCCGGTTGCCGGTGACCAACAGGAAGGTGATGGTGCCGATCGCCGAGAAGAACAGAGTCGTCGCCGGGGGGAACCCCGTCAGCAAGGGCACGAGGAAGGTCGCCCCGAACATGGCGACCACGTGCTGCATGCCCAGCCCGACGGTCTTGCCCCATCCCAGTCGTTCATTCGGTTTGACGACTTCGCCGGGGGCGAGAGATCCGTCTCCGTGCAATGTCCACAGGGCCATGGCAGCTCCTTCGTTTCAGCAGGTGTGCAGGTGGTCCAGGTGAGAGCGCGTCCACAGGACGAGCAGTGTGACCCCCAGGAGGCACCTCGTATGTCGAGATGACTCTAACCCAAAGCCCGGACAGAATCGACTCGATACGGCACGACACGTCGGCCCCGCGTGGGGCAGGGGTACGCGACCAGCGACGCGCCATCATCGCCGACACTGCCGAGTCGACGACCCACACCCGCCTGACAAGCGAGTACAGTGGTAGTTCAGATTCGTTCGACCACACGACGATCCCCGATGGGCGGCCACGCGCGAACACGCCCGTCCCCCACCTGGTGGGAATCGTCGAGTCGGACACATGACCGAAGAAGCTGGATGACGAGCACTATGACGTACGATTTCGACACGCTGATCGATCGGCGAGGGACAAACTCGCTGAAGTGGGCCATCGCCGAGGGCGAGCTGCCCATGTGGGTGGCCGACATGGACTTCCCCACCGCCCCCGCCATCACCCGAGCCGTCCAGGACAAAGCCGCCTCGGGGGTCTTCGGGTACGGGATCGTCCCCGACTCCTTCGCCGACTCCATCGCCACCTGGTGGCAGACCCGCCACGGCTTCCGGTTCGATCCTGAATGGATCAGCTTCTGCGACGGCATCGTGCCCGCCATCTCCTCCCTGGTGCGCACCCTGGCCGAGCCCGGCCAAGGGATCATCGTCCAGCCCCCTGTCTACCACTGCTTCTACCACTCGATCGAGAACTCCTCCCGCCGCGTGGTGCGCTCCGACCTCGTGTACGACCAGGGCCGGTACGACATCGACTGGGCGGGGGTGGAAACCGCCATGGGCGACCCCGCGGCGACGGTCTTCCTCCTGTGCAACCCCCAGAACCCGACCGGCCAGATCTGGAGCCGTGAGGACTTGGCCCGCCTGGGCGGGATGGCCGCCGCCCATGGGCTGGTCGTGATCTCGGACGAGATCCACTGCGATATCACCGCCCCGGGAACCTCGTACACCCCCTTCGCGGCGGTGGACGAGACCTGCGCGCGCGTCTCGATCACGCTGGTGTCCCCCACGAAGTCCTTCAACATCCCTGGGCTGCAGACCGCCGCCATGATCATCCCCGACCCGGACCTGCGCAGCCGGGCACGACTCGGCCTCGATCGCGACGAGATCACCGGCCCCAACTCCTTCGCCGTCGAAGCGGCCATCGCCGCGTACACACATGGCGCGGAGTGGCTCGACGAGCTGAGGGTCCACGTGTGGAAGAACAAGGAGCGCCTGGCGTCATACCTGGCCGAGCGCCTGCCAAAGCTGACCGTCGTCCCCAGCCAGGCCACGTACCTGTCCTGGATCGACTGCACGGCTGTCGTGGACGACGACGCCCAGTTCTGTGACTTCCTGCGCGAGACGACCGGTTTGGTCCTGAACACCGGGTCGATCTACGGGGACAACGCCAGAGGTTTCGTACGCATGAACCTGGCGTGCCCCACGGCACGGCTCGACGACGGCCTGGAACGACTGGCGGCTGGCGTGGCCGCGTGGCAGAGCCGCTGAGCCCCGCGAGGAACCTGCCCTTCGAGCCCTGTCGCCGCCTCAGGACAACGTGGCGACCATGATCGCCTTGATGGAGTGCATCCGGTTCTCGGCCTGGTCGAAGACGATGGACGCGCTCGACTCGAAGACCTCGTCGGTGACCTCCAGCCCGTCCTCGATCCCCGCGGTGCGCAGGATCTCCCCTCCCATGGTCGTCTCAAGGTCATGGAAGGCCGGGAGGCAGTGCATGAACTTCACGTCGGGGTTGCCCGTCTTCTCCAGCAGTTCGCTCGTCACGCGGTACGGCATGAGCATGGGGATGCGCTCCAGCCACACCTCCTTGGGCTCGCCCATGGAGACCCACACGTCGGTGTAGACGAAGTCCACCCCGCGCACCCCGGCGTCCACGTCGTCGGTGATCGTGATCCTCGCACCCGTCTGCTCGGCGATCTCGCGCGCCTGCTCCTGGATGTGCGGCCAGTTCTGGAGCCCCTGCGGGGCGACGACGCGTACGTCCATGCCCATGATCGCCCCCGTGACGAGCAGGGAATTGCCGATGTTGTACCGGGAGTCGCCGATGTACGCCAAGGACATCTGGTTGTAGGGCTTGTCACAGTGCTCGCGCATGGTCAGGACGTCGCACAGGCTCTGTGTGGGGTGCCACTCGTTGGTCAGGCCGTTCCAGACCGGCACCCCGGCGTACTTCGCCAGTTCCTCGACGATCCGTTGGCCGTAGCCGCGGTACTCGATCCCATCGTAGAACCGACCCAGGACACGCGCGGTGTCGGCGATCGACTCCTTGTGCCCGATCTGGCTGGACACGGGGTCGAGGTACGTGACGTGGGCGCCCTGGTCGTACGCCGCCACCTCGAAGGAGCACCGGGTCCGAGTCGAGGTCTTCTCGAAGATCAAGGCGATGTTCTTGCCTGTCAGATGCTGTTTCTCCGTACCGGCCCTCTTCTGGGCCTTCAGGTCGGCGGCGAGGTCGATCAGCGCCACCCACTCGTCGGCGGTGAAGTCGAGTTCTTTGAGGAAATGGCGGCCAGTGAAATTCATGATGGTCCTCTCTGGAAGGCACCGAGTCTACTCTGCCATCACCCACGGACACCACACATTCGTTGGCGCGGCCCCTGGTCGGGGTTGCGGGTCCGTGTCAGACTTGAGTCCTATGAACGCCCAGCACGAGACGACCCGGCGGGACTCCTCCCCCGGCGCGACAGACCGCCCCCTCCACGTGATCTTCGTGTGCCTGGGCAACATCTGCCGGTCGCCCATGGCGGAGAGGATCGCCGAGAAGATGGCTGGGGACGCGGGTCTTCGCGGGGTACGGTTCACCTCGGCGGGGACATCGTCGGAGGAGGCCGGCAACCCCATCGACCCACGCGCCGCCCAGGTGCTGAGCGAGGACGGCTGCCGGGCCGCACACCACCGGGCCCACCAGATCACCGCCGCCGAGATCCGCGACGCCGACCTCGTCGTCGCCATGGAACCGCGGCACGTGCAGGCCATGCGCCGGCTCGTCCCCGACGCCGAGAACCTGGCCCTCATGACTGATTTCGATCCTGCCGCCACCCCGGGCAGCGGGATCGACGACCCGTGGTACGGCCCGGCGTCCGGCTTCCGTGCCACCCATCGCCGCCTGGCCGACGCCATGCCCGGAGTCTTGGCATGGGTACGGGATCACCTGGGCGAGTGAGCGCTCCCGAACCCTGATGCGAGACGTGCTGTGGCGTGCCCGTGACCTGTCGCGGACCACAAGTGCGATCGCTCAGCCGTCGACCTGGTCGACGGTGACCCCGAAGGTTCCGTTGGGGTCGGCCAAGCACACCTTCCCCTGTGCTGTGCTCGGGACGTACTCGGGCGAATCGAGCATCTGGGCGAACTCGGCGTCGCTCAATTGGGCCCCGTCCGGCACGTCATGCTCGATGAAGCACGCGCGGATCTGCATCTGCCGTGACAACCCCGCCGGATTGTCCCGGATGCCCAGGTAAATCGGCTCGATGCGCGCGAGCGTATGCGCCCGAGGGCGCCTATGCCCCGACAGTACAATGATGTGCATGGTTGACTGTGAGGCCCTGGGACTGCCGGGACTGCCCGAGCCGCTGCCCGTGGCGACGGTGGACGCCCACACCCACCTCGATTCCGTACGGGAGCGCACGGGGTTGTCGGTCGAGGACTCCCTCGACCTGGCGGCGCGGGTGGGCATCGGATGGGTGATCCAGGCCGGGGACACCGCCGAGGATTCGACGTGGGGGGAGGAGGTGGCCCGTACCCACCCACAGGTGGTGGCGTGCGTGGCCCTGCACCCCAACGAGGTCGCCCGCCATCCCGAGCGCATGGACGAAGGACTCGCCACCATCACACGACTCGCCCAGGCCGGACCCCACGTGCGCGCCATTGGCGAGACGGGGTTGGACTACTACCGGACCCTGGACCCCGCCGACCAGGCCCGCCAGCGCGAGGCCTTCGCCCGCCACATCCGGCTGGCATGCGAGACGGGCCTGACCCTCATGATCCACGACCGCGACGCCCACGACGACGTGCTGGCCGTCCTGGACGAGTCGCCGAAGCCCGAGCGGGTCGTGATGCACGCCTTCTCCGGGGACGCCGACCTGGCGAGCGCCTGCGCCGAGCGCGGGTACTGGATGAGCTTCCCCGGCGTGACGACGTACAACGCCAACCACCACCTGCGCCGGGCCCTGGCCGTCGCGCCGGACGACAAGATCCTGGTCGAGACAGACGCCCCGTACCTGACGCCGATGCCCCATCGCGGGCGCCCGAACGGGCCGTACCTGACCCCCCACACCGTCCGCTTCATCGCCGAGCAACGCGGGTGGCGTCTGGAGGACGCCTGCGCCCGGCTGCGGGACAACGCTTTCGCGGCGTACGGCGGACCATGGGGGCGTGATGGCTGACTACCTCGACGCCACTCGTATCCGTGGCTTGGCCAAGCGCCTGGACCTGCGCCCCTCCAAGGGGCGTGGCCAGAACTTCCTGTTCGACGCCAACACCGTGCGCCGCATCGTCGGGTTGGCCGGGATCGGCGATGACGACGTCGTGCTGGAGATCGGTCCCGGGCTCGGCTCGCTCACCGTGGGCCTGCTCCACACACCGGCCCGCGTCGTGGCCGTCGAGATCGAGTCGGCGCTGGCTGAGCAGCTTCCGCTGACCATGGCCGACCTGGTCCCCGGCGCGGTCGACCGCTTGACGGTCGTCGAGGCCGACGCCCTGCGCGTGAGCGCCGACGACCTGCCCGTGGCACCGACGATGCTGGTCGCCAACCTGCCGTACAACATCTCCGTCCCGGTGATCCTGCACATCCTGGCCACCTTCCCCAGCATCACCCGGGGGTTGGTCATGGTGCAATTGGAGGTGGCCGATCGTCTGGCCGCGCCCCCCGGGTCGAAGGTGTACGGGGTCCCCTCCGCGAAGCTGGCCTGGTACGCCTCGGCCTCCCGCGTCGGGATCGTCCCCGCGTCGGTGTTCTGGCCAGCCCCCAATGTGGAGTCGGGCCTGGTGGGGTTCACCTGCCGGGAGGCGCCGACCGGTGTGGACCGCGAGTCCACCTTCGCCCTGATCGACGCGGCGTTCTCCCAACGCCGGAAGATGTTGCGCTCAGTGCTGACGGGGAAGTACGGAAAGGGGGTACGCGCCGGACTCGACGAGGCCGGGATCAACCCCGAAGCCCGTGGCGAGACCCTGTCCATCGAGGACTTCGCCCGGCTCGCGAGGTGTCTCGCGGACTGATCCCGCACGCATCCAGCCGAGGGCGAGTGACTGTGACCGTGAACATACAGTGATTAACTTGATCCATGAGTTCAATGGGTATGGGGGGCGGCCGTGGCAGGGCCGCCCGGATCTCGTCGGGGGACGTCGAGGCGCAGCGAGCCATCAACGCGGCTGCGCCGAAAGTCCATGACTTGGGCAGACGCATCCTCGCCTTGTTCCGGCCCTACCGGTCGGCGATCATCCTCATGATCGTCCTCGTCATCATCACGGCGGCGATCTCCGTCTTCCCCCCGCTCATCACGCAACGGATCTTCGACGACGGGCTCTTCGCGCCCGGCGGGGTCGACATGCCGCTCCTGCTGTTCCTGCTCGCGCTCACCGTCGTCCTGCTCGTCTCGTCCAACCTGATCGGGATCTGGCAGACCTGGCTCACGTCGAAGACGGGGAACCGCGTCATGGGCGACCTCCGTGTGAAACTCTTCGACCACCTCCAAGAGATGGAACTGGCCTTCTTCACCAAGACGAAGACCGGCGTCATCCAATCGCGCTTGGCCAATGACGTGGGCGGTGTCGCCACCGTCCTGACCAACACGGTCACCTCCGTCGTGGGCAACACGGTCACGGTGATCGCCTCCGCCGTCACTATGTTCATCCTCAGCTGGCAGCTGACCCTGATCGCGTTCTGCCTGATGCCGATCCTCGTCGTGGTCCAGCGACGGGTGGGCACGATACGGGCGCGCATCGCCGGACAGACCCAAGAGTCGCTCTCCGCCATGACCGCCATCACCCAGGAGTCGCTGTCCGTCTCGGGGATCCTCCTGGCCAAGTCCTTCGGGCGGGCCCAGGACGAGTCGGCCCGTTACTCTGACGAGAACGACAACCAGATCGCGCTGCAAGTCAAGCAGATGATGACGGGCCAGTGGTTCTTCGCGCTGGTCCAGGTGTTCGTATCCCTGCTCCCGGCCCTGATCTACCTCCTGTCGGGGATCCTGATCACGCGCGGCCACGCCGGCATCACAGCCGGGACCCTGGTGGCGTTCACCGCCGTCCAGTCCCGCCTGCTCATGCCCATGATGGGACTCCTGCGCGTGACCCTCGACCTCCAGACCTCGTCGGCCCTGTTCGCCCGGATCTTCGACTACTTGGACATGACCCCGGCCATCCGCGACGCCCCCGACGCCCGTCCGGTCGACGAGGCACGGGTGGGCGAGATCGAGTTCCGGGACGTCGGATTCCACTACCCCGACGCCACCGACCTGGAGCAGCCCATCCTCGACCACGTCAGCTTCCTGATCGCCCCGGGCGAGTTCGTCGCCTTCGTCGGCCCCTCGGGCGCCGGCAAGACCACCATCGGCTACCTGGTCGCCCGCCTCCACGAGGCCACGTCGGGACAGGTCCTCTTCGCCGGGGACGATGTGCGGGACCTTCTCCTGGACAGTCTCGTCGACCACATCGGCATCGTCTCCCAGCAGTCGTACCTCTTCCACGACTCGATCGCCGCCAATCTGAGGTACGCCAAGCCCGACGCGACCGACCAGGAACTGCGCGACGCCTGCGCGAAGGCCAACATCCTCGACGCCATCGACGCCATGCCCTCCGGGATGGGCACCGTGGTCGGCGAGCAGGGCTACCGCCTCTCGGGCGGCGAACGGCAACGCATCGCCATCGCACGGGTGATCCTCAAGGACTCCCCCGTCCTCATCCTGGACGAGGCGACCTCCGCCCTCGACACGGTCTCCGAACGTATCGCCCAAGAGGCCCTCGACGAGGCCAGCAAGAACCGCACCACCCTCGCCATCGCCCACCGGTTGTCCACCATCCAGAACGCCGACCGCATCATCGTCCTGCGGGACGGACGGATCGCGGAATCCGGCGCCCACGACGAGCTGATCGCCCAAGGCGGGGTGTACGCCCAGTTGTACACCGAACAGGACTCCTACGAAACCAACCCTGCCTCCACCGACTGACAAACCAACGCTGCGGGCCATGAAAGGTCCTAGACTGAAAACTATGGTCGCCAAGAATATGAATGCAGCAATCAATCTTCGCCTGGAACTGTTGAACTTGCCGCGCGTCCACGACGAGGAGGTGGACGACACGGCCGAACTCGTCCATCCCATGCTCGCCAGACAACGCGAACTGTCCCGCCGCCTGGCCGAGCGCCTCTCCCCTGTCGACTCGCGCATCGAGAACTTCCTGATCAGCTACCTCGACCTGCCCGCCGGCACGGCGATCCTGCCCCGCCGCACCTTCGTCCTCGACCAGCCAGGACTGGCCCGGGCCATGAGCCTGCCGGCCCACGCGGACCGCTTCGCCTCGCCGACGCTGACCAGTTACCGCCTCCACAACGGCGTCCTCCACAACCCGGCGAGCGACAAACGCACCACCGCCGGCGTCTTCCACATCGCCGAGGGCGGCCTGCCCATCCCGGACGACAAGTACGCAGTGCCCCGCGAGGTGTTCGCCACGATGCTCTCCGCGGCCTTCCAGGCCGACGAGGCCATGACGACTTTGCCGTACACAGCCGACGAGAACCCGCCCGCCCACTGCTGGGTGTCCATCCTCCTGCGTCCCCTGGTCTGCCCGGCCGTCCAGGGATTCACCAACGAGAAGTCCCTGGAGGTACGGTTCTTCGCCCCCGCCTCCCTGGTCTCCAACCTCGATTTCGTGGAGAGCGTCTTCGGCAACGGCGGGGACCCGTACCTCCCGGAGAACGACGCCTCGCTCGACCCAGTGCACTGGACGGGCCACTCCGGCGCGGTGATCCTGGCGCCCCATCTGACCAAGCTGACCAAGAAACAGGTCGGCCTGCCCCACATCTCGGCGGCCACCGAGCGCCAGATTCGCGACGGCATGTGCTGGAGCGACCCGCAGGAACGCTACAACGGCGGCCGGGCCTTCAAGCTCACCGCCCGCGACGAGCACGGGGTGATCGTCACCATCATCGCCGACAACTACTACGGGTACTGCAAGAAAGAGGTCAAGACCTTCATCTCGTACTCGGCCAACCTCCTCGGCTCGGCCGAGGAAGAGCACTCCGGCGGCGCGTTGACCTTTCCCAGCTTCCGGCTCTCCCCGGTGCACACCGACACCTCGGCGGACTCGACGTACACCCTGGCCGACGCCCTGGCGCGCGACCCCGACCGGTTCTCACTGCGTCCCGAGGGGTACGCCGTCGACACGCGGTTCGACCACATCGTCCTGCTCCCCTCCCACCCGACGTACAACCTGCGCACCCAACGGGTGACCTGGACCAACCCCAACGGGACCGTCGGAGAGATCAAGCTCAAAGCCGGTCAGACCTATATCGGCCCGAACGGGTACCGCGTGGAGCTCAAGCCCCTGGAAGCCGACCCGAAGCAGTGGAACCTCATCGGCACCGACCCGCGCGCGACGATGTGCCACAAGCCGGCCACCGTCTCCGGCGGCGGGAAGTCCGAGATCTCGAAGGACATCACGGCGGCGTTCATCTACGGCAACGTCTACGTCTCCGATTTCGAGGAGGACATGGACGCCGTCGCGACCGTTCTGAACCGTGACTACTCGGACCGTTTCCGCGACCCGGCGCACAGGAGCGCGGACAGCCGCTCGATCCTGTCGGCCAACCGGTCGGACGGGTCGGTCATCAAACTGCTCACCGCGTCCCCGGAATTCACCGACGAGCACAACACGTGGGTCGGCTCCCTGCCCACCCACGTCAAGCAACTGGTCTATGTCGTCAAGCGCTTCTACGAGCCCTCCTGGGGCGAGGACTGGCTGTCCCATTTCTCGGTGGGCATCATCAACGGCCGCCCCGGCAACGCGCTACGCCTGGACGGGGTCACCATCGTCACCAACACCGTGCGCGTGGGCTTCGAGCCCGACGGATCGTGGCGCATCTTCTCGTTGAGGTACGACTACTCGCCGGCGGTCAAGGTCCAGACCGAGGACGACATCACCGCGTCCGTGGTCGCCCCGGGCCACCTGCTGGAAGGGTACGAGGGTCGATCGCGCAAGTTCGTCCAGAACTGCGAGTTGCTGCTGTTCCAGCGTCCGGACGACGCTGTGATCCCCGGGTACGACAAGCAGGCGGAGGCCGACATCGCCACGGCGAACACGTTCTTGTCGAACTTCGAGCCGCTGACAAGCGCCGACGCCCAGGAGATGGTGGACGACGCGATCAGGTTCAACCAGTTCACAGCCCCCATGAGGGACGTGATCCGCGACGCCGCGACCTGCGACGACCCGGCGTACTTCGTCTGCTCGGCCAGTTCCCGCCTCGTCGACGGCGCTCCCTCCAAGAACCCGCGCTACCTCCAGCCACGTCCCGACCTGGCCAACCCGCGCGCCACCGCGTCCGCCGACGTGGCCTCCCGGCTCTTCCACCGCGTGTCCATGTCCGAGCCCTTCGCCCTGCCCGTGGACATCGTCGCCGCCGGGCGGAGGAACAACGTCCGTGACGCCGACATGCCGAGCCTGTGCTGCTACAACCCTCTGCACTTCATGGAGCTGCCGGAATTGTTCATGGAGTTCATCGCCTCCATGACCGGCAAGTCGCCGTCCACGACAGGCGCGGGCTCGGAGGGCGCGATGACCAAGGGGCCGTTCAACGCCCTTCCGGCGATCTTCGATCTGAACGCCGCCTTCGTCGGCTTCGCCCTGTGCGGGTACGACGGGTGGCTGTCCTCGGCCGGCGTGATCGGACCGACGGTACGTGTCGACCACGACATCTCCCTCCTCATCCCCGAAGTCTTCTCGCGGATGAGCGAGACCGAGAGGGACGCCCGCCACCTGATCGAGGAGGGCTGCCTGGAGGCCGTCGCCGACCTCGACTACCAGGGCGAGAGGATTCTGGCGTCCCGGCTGGGGTACCGCATGACCGACCAGTTCGCCTCCCAGTACTTCGGGCGCATCTTCATGCACCCCGAGGTCGTCTTCACGCAGGGGATGCTGCGTCCCGAGACCCAGGACCTGGAGCAGTTCGTGGACTCGGTGCGTACGATCGTCGCCACCCACGCCCGCGTGGCGCAGGCGTACATCGACGACGACACGATCCGGTACGCGTGCCCGCCGCTCAGGGCACTGTTGCAGATCATGGCCGACGGCGCCTCCGAGGAGGGGTGGACCCTGTCCAGCCCCGAGTTCCGTGGCTTGTTCACGGCCGACTCGGTCCTGGCGTCCCCGTGGTACGCCGCCCGCCTGAACGCCAAGCAGAACCTCGACGTGCGTCGGGCCCAATTCGCCCTGGCCTCCCTCGACCACTTCATGTCCCAGCCCAACAACGCGGAGGTGGTCGCCCGTCTCGACATGGTCCACCGCCGTATCGAAGCCCAGGGCTGGCACGACCGTTGGGCCTCACAAACCTATCGCGACTACCTCGTCGGCACCCTCGGCGTGCAGCCCCTGTGAGGCGGGGCACGTACGCCAGATGTATACCCGAGTTTCGTAAGTGGCGTCGCTTCCCGCTAAAGTTGTCCCGTGAATGGAGGCGTCGCCTAGTTAGGTCTATGGCGCCCGCCTGCTAAGCGGGTTGAGGGCTTCAACCCTCTCGTGGGTTCAAATCCCACCGCCTCCGCCAAGCACCTCGAGAGCCGACGAAAGTCGGCTCTCGCCATGTGGGCGGGCATGCCCCAGACGAGCGAGCTCGGCTGGGGCATGTCCGCCCACATGGTCACGGACCTCCCAAGGAGGTTCGTGAATGGTGCGCGAAGGAGTCAGCGGTAGCAGGGAGCGAAGCGACCGAATACCGCCTCCGCCCCGGCGCATCGACCTCAGTCATCCTCCCCGAGTAGGGGCACATCGGCCAGCGCCGTGTACAACGGATGTCCTCCGACGCCCTCGCCTAGGTCGGAGCGGAACAGCCCGATGCTGTCCACCGTCCACATCGGCCCGCGATAGACGGCCAGGGCGGCCATGACATCAGCCAGACCCGCCTGACGCCCGGCACGTGACACGGTGAGATGGAAACGGTGGTGGGAGTGTTGGTCGCGGATGGCGTACCCCTGACGCACCCTGTCAGCCAGGGGTTCGAGGGATCCGCTGGGGTCGTCCACGCCCACCCAGCACACGTCGTGGCGGAAGATCCCAGCGCCAGCCAGGCCGATGTCGAACGCCGAGGTCCGGCGGGCGACGCCCCGCACGTGCTCGACCATGGCGTCCACGGACCCTTCCGGCTTCTCTCCGAAGAAACCCAGCGTGACATGCCAGTTCATCGTCGGCGACCATGGGTTGCGCGTGGCGTGCTGAGGCGGGGACACCATCGCCAACGCACTGGCGAGATGATCGCGAATGTGGACGGGAAGCGGGATCGCGACGAATACTCTCATACGCCCATCATGCCCTGTCACAGCGACCACGCGCCAGAGCTCACCGTACAAAGTTATACACAATTCACAACAGACACGTCTCACATGCGGCGCCAGGGGCGGGCTTTCCTGAATGCCCGCTTCCTTGAGGAGGAAACATGTCCGCCACCATCGCCGCCCCGCTCACTCGCGTCCGTGCCGCACGAACGACGCCATCAGCCTCGACCTCGACCGTCCGCTCGGCGCAGCCCGTCCACCAGGACGGCCGCTGGGTGCTGGCGGCTCCTTTCCGGGCGCATGTCGTCCACCTGATGAACAACGCCCAGGTGCCGTGGCCGGCGATCGCTTACCAGTCGGGAGTCCCCCAGGCGACCCTGCGCACCCTGCTGTTCGGGCGCAACGGGAAGGCGCGGACGAAGATCGCCCACCACGCCGCATCACAACTGATCGCGTTGCGGCCAGAAGATCTGCGGTGGATGCGCGTGTCCCAGGTGAGCGCCGGACGTGCCGCCGCACGCATCCGCATCCTGCGCGGCCGAGGAATCCCGTGGGAGCAGATCTCCGCCTACCTACACCTAGACGTCGAGACCTGTGGCGCCATGGCCCGCGGAGAACGCACGTCCTGCTCCGCGATGGTGGACATCCTCGCCCAAGCGGCATGCGAGTCCATCGGCATCCATTCGTGGGAGACCGGAACGGGCGCCGCGTCCCTGGCCACGCCACAGGCCTGAGCGGCTAGAGCACAAGGTGGACGACCTTCGTTGCGCTCGCCTCAATCCCTGAGTTCGTGTCTCGTACGCTCAGGCGGCTTCGTCCTCGTCGACGAAGACAAGGTCTTCGACCTGCTTCGGCAGGGTCATCGGGTCGATCGGGTACGGGTGGACGGCGTCGGCGCGCGACCAAGCGGCCAGCCACGAGTCGGCGGCACGCGCCACGAGGAGCAGCACAGGGGGGCACGTTTGGTACTCGTCGCGAATCTGCTTGGCCAGGCCCATGCCGCCCGACGGGGTCGCCTCGGCGTCGAACACGCAGCAATCAATATCGCCCTTGTCCAGTTCCGTGATCACGGCGGCCTGCGTGGCCGCCTCGCGAATCTCCAAGGTGAGCCCGCCGAGGGTCACGCCGAGGGCGTCGCGCACGTCCGCGCGCACATTGCGATCATCCGAGTACACGAGTACGACAACCTGCATAGCAACTCCTAGTCCATCCGACTCCGCCCCTGGCGCCTGAGAGCAACGTGCGTTGACCAGGAATCTCGCTCGGGTGCGACCAGTGTCGGGGTACCTCCCCATCATAGCGAAGCACGGGGTACGGGCGTATACTGGCGATCAACACGGGAGCCCGCATGGGGCTGAGAGGAAGGCGAAGCCTTCGACCGCATGAACCTGATCTGGGTAATTCCAGCGAGAGGGATGTTCTCTGGTGATCACCACCCGTGCCCCACACTCAGGAAGGGCACACATGACACAACACACCATCACCCGCCGCTGGCGGGTCGTCGACATCGTCGTCGGCGCGGTCCTCGGGATCGCGATCGGATTCGTCTTCTTCGGCTGGAACTTCGCCGGTGACGCCCTCGGCGGACTCCTCCAACTGATCTATCCGCCCCTGCGGGGACTCCTCGGCGGGCTCTGGCTGCTCGGCGGGGTCCTCGGCGGCTTGATCATCCGCAAACCCGGCGCCGCCATCTTCGTCGAACTCGTCGCGGCCCTCGTGCCCGCCCTGATCGGCAACCAATGGGGGCTGTCCGTCCTCCTCAGCGGCCTCCTCCAGGGACTCGGGGCCGAAGTCGTCTTCCTGCTCTTCTTCTACCGAGTTTGGAAACTGCCGGTCGCCATGCTGGCAGGCGCCGTGGCAGGCGCCTTCGAGTGGGTCCTGGAGATTTTCTGGTGGTACGCGGGGTGGAGACCCGTCTACAAACTCGCCTACCTGCCCTTCCTCGCGATCTCGGGAGCGGTCCTGGCCGGCGTCCTCGGCTGGCTCGTCCAGCGCGGACTCGGGCGCACCGGCGCCCTCGACCGTTTCGAGTCCGGACGGGAGACAGGCCGCCTCGTATGAGCGTCGTGGAAGCCGAGGACTGGGGATTCCGACACGCGAGCCGCCGGGCCTGGGCGGTACGTGGGCTCAGCTTCCGCATGGACCCCGGCGAGCGTGTGCTGCTCCTCGGCCCCTCCGGGGCTGGGAAGTCGACGCTGCTCGCCGCCGTGGCCGGTGTCCTGGGCGACGCCGACGCGGGCCACGAGGAGGGACGGCTCACCATCGACGGGCGCCATCCGTCCGCACAATCCGGGCACGCGGCCCTCATGATGCAGGACCCCCAATCCCAGATCGTGTCAGCGCGGGTGGGAGACGATGTGGCTTTCGGGTGCGAGAACATGTGCGTGCCATCCGACCAGATCTGGGGCAGGGTACGAAACAGCTTGTCAGCCGTGGGTCTTCGCCTCCCGCTCGACCACCCGACACAGCATTTGTCCGGCGGGGAACAGCAGCGCCTCGTCCTCGCTGGGGCCCTCGCCATGGGCGCCGACCTGTTGGTGCTGGACGAGCCGACCGCCAACCTGGACCCCGCAGGGGTGGTGTTGGTACGAGACGGTGTCGAACAGGTCCTCGACGATCGCACGCGCTCCCTGATCGTGGTGGAGCACCACTGCGAGGTCTGGGCGCCGCTGGTCGACCGGGTCCTCGTCCTGACCCACGAGGGCATCGTCGCCGACGGCGCCCCCAACGAGGTCTTCACCGCGATGGGCGATCATCTGGCCGAGATGGGCGTCTGGGTCCCCGCGAGGTCGGGAGCCGGGAGGACGGGGGGCTCGTCGAGCACCGCGTCCTCGACGGTGGGCGCTGTGGCTCATACCCGGACGACGGGGGTCTCGGCCCACCGCACCCCGCTCGGCCCGCCCCGGCTCGCCGGAGACAGCACCACCGTACCCCCCGTGCTTCCCGCACCGCCCACACATCCCACACCCCCCCTGCTCACCACTCATGACCTGGTGATCGGGTACGGGAACACGCCCGTGAACACCGTCGACGATCTGGCCATCCCCACCGGCTGCTCCACGGTCATCACGGGACCCAACGGCGCGGGGAAGACGACGTTGGCGTTGACGCTGGCGGGCCTGTTGCCGCCGCTGTCCGGCACAGTCGACGCCGCCGTGTCGCTCGCCCCCGCGGGCCGGCCCCATCCCCACACGTGGAAGTCGCGGGAGTTGCTGACCCGGATCGGGACGGTCTTCCAATCCCCCGACCATCAATTCGTGGCCCGGAGCGTCTTCGACGAGGTCGCCGTGGGCCTGCACGCCGCCAAGACCGACCCCGCCGTGATCCATGCCGACGTGACCCGCCTGTTGACCCTGCTGCGCTTGGACCACCTCGCCCGGGCGAATCCTTTCACCTTGTCGGGGGGCGAGAAGCGTCGGCTTTCCGTGGCGACGGTGCTGGTGTGCAACCCGGTGGTCATTGTCCTGGACGAGCCCACCTTCGGCCAGGACCGGCTCACGTGGACGGCCCTGGTGGACCTGGTCCGCACCCTGTGCGAGGAGGGGACCACCATCATCTCCGTCACGCACGATCCCGCGTACGTCGAGGCACTCGGCGATCACCACATCCGGATGGAGGCGTCATGAGCCGCGACACCCTGCGTACTGACGACGTCGGCACGCGACCCCGATCCACGGACACGGCGCCGACCTGGACCGACCGGGTCAACCCGGTCACGCGCCTCGCCGGCGCCATGGTCCTCACCTTCCCGCTGCTGATCACGCTGGACTGGGTGAGCGCCGTCGCAGCGATCTGCGTGGAGGTCGCGGTGTGGTACGCCCTGGGCCCGTGGGACGCCAGGCGCCTGCGTGTCTTGGCGCTGCGCGCCCTCCCCTTCATGGTCGCCGCGCCGGTGGCGGGGGTCAGCCTGGCGTTGTACGGGTCCCCTGGCGGAACCACCTTCTTCTCGTGGGGACTGATCCACGTCTCGGGGCAGTCGGTCAGCTACGGTGCGGCCGTCGCCGCTCGTGTGGTGGCCTTGGGCGTGGCCTGCCTCGTCACCCTGAGCGGCATCGACCCCACCGACATGGCCGACGGCCTGGCCCAGGTCTGGCGACTGCCGGCCAGGTTCGTCCTGGGCACTGTGGCGGGGATCCGCCTGATCGCGAGCCTGGCCGAGGACCAGAGGTCCATGCGGATGGCTCGTCGCGCGCGCGGGCTGGGCGATCATCGGGCGGTCCGGCGCTTCGTCACCGTGGCTTTCGCCCTCCTGGTCTCCGCCATCCGGCGCGGGTCCACCCTGGCCACCGCCATGGAGGCGCGAGGATTCGGGCGCGGCGCCCGGACCTGGGCGCGACCCTCCCGAGTAGGGGCGCCCGACCTGGTCTACCTTCTGGGAACCGCCGCCATCGTCGTGGCCGCGCTCGTCATCTCCCTGGTCACCGGGCACTTCCGATGGATCGGGTCGGTCATGTGACCAAGCCGACGAGCTGCCGCAGTGGCGCCCGCCGACCTCGTCGAAGCGTCACTGTTGGACCAAGGTGGCGGCTGTGATCAGCCCGATGACCACGACGAGGATGATCACCACGACGCTCACGATGAGCAGGATGGTGCCGATGATGCCGAGGATGCGACCGGCCGTCAACGGGCCCGTCCGAGTGTACGTCCCCGCTTCGCACTCCTTGATGGCCTTGTTGCCCATGAACCACGCCACCGGACCCAGGACCCCGGCCACCACGAGACCCAGGATCCCCAGGATCAGGACCGTTGTCGCCTGAGGGTGCTCAGGGCGGGCCATCATGGGCTGTGGGTACGACATGTTCGGGTACGACATGGGCGGGTACGGCTGGCCCGCGACGGGCACGGGCTGCGTCCCGTATCCGGGCTGCGCCCCGTACGTGGGCTCCGGCTGGGACCCGTTCGGATCCGTCGGCTGATACGGCTGATAGGCATTACTCATGCTGATTCCCTTCCTGTTTCATGGTAGCGGATCGGGACGACACGAGCGTGCACCCACGTCCAGTCCGCCCCGACCGCCACCGGGGGGGAGCTCAGTGGATGCCGAGCTCCTCGAATGCGGAGTCGGGGATGGTGGCCTTCGGGGTGCCCGCGAAGGTGAACGGCGATTCCGCACCATCCTCGGCGACGTCGACCAGGACGAGTTGCCCCGACTGGAGCTCCCCGAAGAGGATCTTCTCCGCCAACGGGTCCTCGATGTCGCGCTGGAGGGCGCGGCGCAAGGGACGGGCGCCGAGTGTGGGGTCGTACCCACGCTCCGCGATACGCCTCTTGGCGGCCTGGGTCAGCTCGATGCCCATGTCGCGGTCGGCCAGTCGGGATTCGATCTGCGCGACCAACAGGTCCACGATCTTCTCGATCTCCTCGTGGCTGAGCTGGTGGAAGACGACGATCTCATCCACACGGTTCAAGAACTCGGGGCGGAAATGCTGCTTGAGCTCATCGGTGACCTTGGCCTTCATCGTCTCGTACGACGCGGCGCCGTCCCCGGCCTGCGAGAAGCCCAGTCCGACCGCCTTGGAGATGTCACGGGTGCCCAGGTTGGTGGTCATGACGATGACGGTGTTCTTGAAGTCGACCACGCGGCCCTGGGCGTCGGTGAGACGGCCTTCGTCGAGGATCTGCAGCAAGGAGTTGAAGATGTCCGGATGCGCTTTCTCGACCTCGTCGAAGAGCACCACGGAGAACGGGCGCCGACGTACCTTCTCGGTGAGCTGCCCGCCCTCTTCGTACCCGACATAGCCGGGAGGCGAGCCGAACAGGCGCGAGGCGGTGTGCTTCTCGGAGTACTCGGACATATCCAGGGTGATCAGGGCGTCCTCGTCGCCGAACAGGAACTCGGTGAGCGCCTTGGTCAGCTCGGTCTTGCCCACGCCGGAAGGCCCGGCGAAGATGAAGGAGCCCGAGGGACGCTTGGGGTCCTTGAGCCCGGCGCGGGTACGGCGGATGGAGCGAGCCAGCGCGTGGACCGCGTCGTTCTGGCCGATGATCCGCTTGCCGATCTCGGCTTCCATCTGCAGCAGACGGGTGCTCTCCTCCTCGGTCAGCTTGAACACGGGAATCCCGGTGGACGAGCTGAGGACCTCGGCGATCTGCTCCTCGTCGACGACGGAGGGCACGGCTTCGCCGGACGCCTTCCAGTCGGCCTCCAGGCGCTCCCGCTCGTGCAGCAAGGTGACTTCCTGGCTGCGCATGTTCGCCGCGATCTCATAGTCCATGGACTCGGCGGCCGACTCGCGCTCACGACGGATCTGTGCGATCTTCTCGTCGATCTCGCGCAAGTTCATCGGGGCCGTCATCAGCTTGATGCGCAACCGGGCGCCCGCCTCGTCGATCAGGTCGATGGCCTTGTCAGGCAGGAAACGGTCGGCCACGTACCGGTCGGCCAGCTGGGCGGCGGCGGTCAGCGCCGCGTCGGTGATCGTGACCCGGTGATGGGTCTCGTACCTGTCCCGCAGCCCCTTGAGGATGTCGATCGTCAGCGCGATGGAGGGCTCGTCCACCTGGATCGGCTGGAAGCGGCGCTCCAGAGCGGCGTCCTTCTCGATGTACTTGCGGTACTCGTCCAGGGTGGTCGCGCCGATGGTCTGCAACTCCCCGCGAGCCAGCATGGGCTTGAGGATCGAGGACGCGTCGATGGCACCTTCGGCCGCTCCCGCGCCCACCAGCGTGTGGATCTCGTCGATGAAGATCATGATGTCGCCGCGTTGTTTGATCTCGGCCAACACCTTCTTCAGTCGCTCCTCGAAGTCGCCGCGATACCGCGACCCGGCGACCAAGGATCCCATGTCCAGGGTGTAAATCTGCTTGTTGCGCAAGGTTTCGGGGACGTCGCCGCGGATGATGGCCTCGGCCAGGCCCTCGACGACGGCGGTCTTGCCGACACCCGGCTCGCCGACCAACACAGGGTTGTTCTTGGTACGCCGGGACAGGACGGTCATGACCCGCTCGATCTCTTTGAGGCGTCCCACGACCGGATCCAGCTTGCCCTCGCGGGCGGCCTGGGTGAGGTTGCGGCCGAACTGGTCGAGGATCTTCGATCCCGTGGTGTTGGCCGACCTTTCGGGGGCGCCGGCCATCGCCGCCTGCTTCGTCTGTTGGAAACCGCTCAAGAGCGACAGCACGGTTTCGCGCACCTGGCCCAGATCCGCCCCCATCTTGATCAGGACCTGCGATGCCACGCCTTCACCTTCCCGCAGCAAGCCGAGCAAGATATGTTCCGTTCCGATGTACGGGTGGTTGAGCTGCAACGCCTCGCGCAGGGACAGCTCCAGCACCCTCTTGGCGCGAGCTGTGAACGGGATGTGGCCGGCTGGCGCCTGGGGCCCCTTGCCGATGATCTCCTCCACCTCGACGCGCGCCTTCTCCAGCGTGATCCCGAGTTGGCCGAGCGCCTTGGCGGCCACTCCTTCACCCTCGTGGATCAGGCCCAGCAGAATATGCTCCGTGCCGACGTAGTTGTGGTTCATCGCCCTGGCCTCGTCCTGTGCCAAAATGACGACCCTACGTGCGCGGTCTGTGAATCTCTCGAACATTCCATCTCCTCATCGGCGGGGGATCCCCGCCTCGTGCGGTATACCATTCTACCAATGACAAGTGAGGCTCACGCCTCCTCGCCGCTCGTGGACGCCGACACCGGGGTCCAGCGCCCCCGACCATCGGGCGGGCGACCACGTCATGCGGCGTTCCGTTCGTACAGGGACGACGCTCGTACCACCAGGTGCGGCGTGAACCTGACATGAGCGGGAGCCTCCCCCGGATGGAGGAGCATGTCCACCGCCGTCCACCCGAGGTCGTGCATGGGTTGGCGCACCGAACTGAGGGGGACCGTCATCTCCCCGGCGAAGGTGATGTCGTCGTACCCCACCACCGCGACGTCCGTCGGGACCGTGAGCCCGCGGTCGCGCAGGGCCCGCAACGCCCCCATGGCCACGAAGTCGTTGACGCAGAAGACGGCGGTCACTGGCGCCTGATCCAAGAGCCGGCCCATGCCCTCGCAGCCGGAGTCGGCGTTGAGCACGCTCACGGTCGTGGACACGAGGACCTCGTCCACGTCGAGCCCACACCCGGCGATCGCACGAGCCGTGCCCTCGGCACGCTCGCGGCAGGGGAGCAACTCCTGAGGACCGTTGATGAAGCCGATACGCCGATGCCCCTGGTCCAGCAGGTGACGTACGGCCTGTTCCGCCCCGGCCACGTGGTCCACCCCCACCGAGGACGTCCCCCCGGAGGAGGAATCCATGAGGACCGTGGGGATGTGGAGAGCCTCCAGCATGGCGATCTGGTCGACGGTGTCGCGGAAGGGGGTGATGAGCATGCCGCGTACGCCTTGCTCGGCGAAGAGCCGTACGAAACGGGCTTCCCTGCTGGGATCCTCGTCGGAGCTGCACACCATCATCAGGCAGTCGTCCTGGGCGAGCCGGTCCTCGATGCCCCGGGCCAGTTCGGTGTAGAAAGGATTGGACAGGTCGCGCAGGATCACGCCCACCGTCTGGGACTCGCCCACGCGGAGGTGGCGCGCGGACGCGTCGCGCACGAAGTTCATCTGCGCTATCACGGCCAAGACATGGTCCCGGGTCGCCTGTGAGACGACCTCGGGATGGTTGAGGACGTTGGACACCGTCCCAGTGGACATCCCACTGCGCTCGGCCACCTCCCGGATGCGCACACGTTTGCCGCTCACACCTGCCCCCATTCCTCTCATCGTCGCCCGCCCCGCCGGCCGATCACCTGTCACAGGCCCAGATCCCTCAGACCCACGGCGTAACGATACGGCAACCCCAGTTCTTCGATCTTCTCTTTCGCGCCGGTCGCGCGGTCGACCACCACGGCGACGCCCACGGGGACGCCCCCGGCGCGGCGCACGGCCTCGACGGCTTGGATGACCGACCCGCCGGTCGTCGAGGTGTCCTCGACGACGAGGACCGGCCTGCCCTGGATGTCGGGCCCCTCGATCTGTCGCTGCATCCCGTGGGCTTTGGCCTCTTTGCGGACCACGAAAGCGTCCAGGCGGTCGCCCCGGGCCGCCGCGCAATGCAGCATCGCCGTCGCCACGGGATCGGCCCCCAAGGTCAGCCCTCCGACGCACTCGTAGTCCCAGTCGCTCGTTAGATCGCGCATCACCCGTCCGACGAGGGGCGAGGCCTGACCGTCCAGGGTCACCCGCCGCATGTCGACGTAGTACTCCGCCTCGCGTCCCGACGCGAGCGTCACCTTGCCCCAGACGACGCCCTGGGTGACGATAGTTTGAATGAGCTCTTCCCGATCGGACATAGTTACAGTGTAGCCGGGCGCTGTGCGGCCGGGCGCTGGGGCTTCACCCCTGGGTCGCGGTGAGCTCGCCGACCACGACCAGGCGGTCGGGGGACGGCAGGAGGCTGGCCGCCGTGGTCAGGGTGATCATGGCCTTGGTGGGGACGCGGCCGACACCCCCGGGCACAGCCGCCAGGACGTCTGTCTCGCGCGCCGACACGACAGTGGGGCCGGTGACGACAGTGTAGGTGTACGTGGTCGCGCCGTGGGTCACCTCGATCTGGTCCCCGACCCGCATGGCGCCCAACTCGGCGAAGGGCTGCCCCCATCCGAGACGATGCCCGGCCAGGGCGAAGTTCCCGACCTGTCCAGGGGACGCGGTCGACGCGTACCATCCCACGCCGTGGCGCAGATCGCTCAGGCTCGTGCCCGTGACGACCGGCACCTTCTCCCCTCCCAGTCGTTCGACCGAGATCCAGGTGGCGTCGCTCGACGAGACCTCGTCCGCGTACCGGGACGCGGCCACGGCGTTGGAGACCAGCAAGGCGCCGACGACCCCGCCGACGAGGAGGATGACGACGATCACCATGACCAGCCACCCCCACGCCTTGCGCGGACGCCTGGGCGTCGCCTTACGCGGGGCGACAGGGATCGGTGAACTCGTCATGCGTCCATTCTCGCGCATCGGCGCGCCCCTGGCCGACTCGTCCCGAAGTCACCGGAACACAGTGGGGCCGCCGGGGGGAGGCGGGGAGCCTCGCGTGTCGGCGTCGGTGAAGGGCTGGGCCGGCCCGACCCAGCGGTCGAGTTCCGTCCCGTGGAGGAGGCGGTACGGGAAGGGGGCGCCGGCGCCGGCGCGCTCCAGAAGGTACGGGTCCACCCTCGGGCCCGTGGCGATGACGAAGTTGCCGAAGCGGCGTCCCTTCCACGTCGAGGGCTCCGCACCGATCACGACGGGACCGAAGGAGGCGGATATGGCGGCGATCAGGCGACGGGCGTAGTCGAAGGGGGCGTGCCCGGTGAAGTTCATCACCATGACACCGCTGGGGCGCACCACGCGACGCACCTCGGCGAACCACTCCCGGGTGGCCAGGTCGGCGGGCACTTGGGCGTTGGCGAACGCGTCCACGATCACGAGGTCGGCGTAGTCGTCCGCCAGGTCGAGGATGCCCGCGCGCCCGTCCACGGGTCGTACTTTGATCCCGGAACAGGGCGGCAACGGGATGGTGTCGCGCACCGCCTGCGTGAGGCTCGTGTCGGGCTCCAAGACGATCTGCCCGGAGGTGGGACGGGTGTGAGCGATGTACCGTGGCAGCGTCATCCCCGCGCCGCCGACGTGGACCGCCGTGATCCGCTCACCGGGCTCGAAGCAGGTGTCGACCACGTGGACGATGCGTTGGACGTAATCGAACTCCAGGTACATCGGGTCCTCGACGTCGACGTACGAGTAGTCGGTCCCATCGATGCGCACGATCCATCCGCCTGGCCTGGTCCGATCCGGCACTAAGCGAGGGTCGCGGGGCTGCCTGCGATGCATGACGCGATTGTACGCCCGCGTGCCCGGAGGTGGCGGGGTATTCTTGTCTGGTGAACGAATCCCTTGACATCGACGTGTTCGAGCCCAATGACCTGAACGAGCAGATGCGTGTGCGCATGGACAAGCGCGCCCGCCTGCTGGACCAAGGGACGGCGCCCTATCCCGTCAGCGTGCCCCGTACGATGTCCTTAGTCGACGTCAGGTCCCGATGGGGGCACCTCGAAGCCGGGGAGGAGACGGACGAGGTCGTCGGCGTCGCCGGTCGTGTCATCTTCCTGCGCAACACAGGCAAACTTTGTTTCGCCACCCTCCAGGGGGGCTTCACCGCCCATACGGCGGGCGAACGGCTGCAGGTCATGCTCTCCCTGGGCGAGGTCGGCGAGGACCGCCTGGACGCCTGGAAGTCCGACGTGGACCTAGGAGACTTCATCGAGGTCACGGGGCGAGTGATCGCCTCCAAGCGCGGGGAGCTGTCCGTGTTGGCCGGCTCCTGGCAGATGGCGTCCAAGGCCCTGCGTCCCCTGCCCGTGCTGCATAAGGACTTGTCAGAGGAGACACGGGTGCGTCAACGGTACGCCGACCTGGTGGTACGCCCCCAGGCGCGCGACATGGTCCGCACCCGGTCGACGGTGATGAAGTCCATCCGTCGCACCCTCGACGAGCAGGGTTTCCTGGAGATCGAGACCCCCGTCCTCCAGCTCATCCATGGCGGCGCGGCGGCCCGCCCCTTCCATACCCATCTGAACGCCTTCGACATCAACATGACGTTGCGCATCGCCCTGGAGCTCTACCTGAAGCGCGCCATGGTCGGTGGCGCCGACCGGGTGTACGAGATCGGGCGCATCTTCCGCAACGAGGGCATCGACTCCTCGCACTCGGCCGAGTTCTCCATGCTGGAGTTCTACGCCGCGTGGCAGGACCAATTCACCGTCGCCGAGATCACGCGGGAGATCATCCAGCGGGCCGCCGACGACGCGCTGGGGCGACGGGTCATCACCCTGCACGGTACGGAGATCGACCTGGACGGACAGTGGAGATGGGCGAAATTCTTCGACCTGCTCTCCGAGGTGATCGGCGAGGAGGTGAGCATCGACACGCCGCTGGAGCGGTTGCGCGCGTACGCCGACAAGCGCGGGGTCACGTACGACCCCAAGCTCGACCAGGGCAAGATGGCCATGGAACTGTTCGGCGAGTTGGTCGAGCACGACCTGATGCAGCCCGTGTTCGTGTACGACTTCCCCGCCATCGCCCAACCCCTGGCCCGCCTGCATCGCGACGACCCGCGCCTGGTCGAGGCATGGGACCTCATCATCGGCGGCGTCGAGCGCGGCACGGGGTTCTCCGAACTGATCGATCCCGTGATCCAGCGCGAGCGCCTCACCGAGCAGTCCCTACGCGCCGCCGGGGGCGACCCGGAGGCCATGCGCCTGGACGACGACTTCCTGCGCGCCCTGGAGTACGGGGCCCCGCCCATGGGCGGCGTCGGAGTGGGCATCGACAGGCTGATGATGCTCTTCACCGACACCGGCATCCGCGAGACCATCCTGTTCCCCCTGCTGCGCCCGAGCTCCTGAGTTCGGGCGGCATACGCTAGCATCGTTCACTCGCGTGGTCGAGTGACATGTTTTTGCGGCGATTCTCGCGTGATCACGCCTGCATGGGCTCAAAAGGGTGTCACTCGATGGAGATCGGAGCTCTCGGTCGACGATGAGACCTAGACTGGTCGCATCGGCGAAGCGAGGTTCCCATGGCACGGTCAGCACCTCAGACCGTCATCCTGACGGTCGATGGGACTGGCACGCGTGCGGGCACACCGAGCAGGTCCGGCGCTGGCCATGAGCCCCATCCACGTTGGTCCGGCGCGGCCCTTGTCACCCTTGTCGCACTCGTGATCATGGGGATCACCACTGTCAGCCCTCCGGCGGGCAGCTCGCACGAGCGACCCTCGTACCTGGAACTCGTGGCTCAGGCGTACTACACCTGCATGACGGATGCCGGGCTGCCCATGACGATCCGTCCCGACTACCAAGGGAAGCCCACGATTGTCGACTTCGTCCTGACGGGCTCATACGCTTGGCGAGACCCCTACGGAGGCGGAGGCAGTGGGATCATGCCAGGCGACGAGGGCAACCCCGCTCTCACGACGGCGATCAACGATCTGATGGACTTCACGTCCACACGAGTGGGCCTGATCATCGGCGGCGAGGATCGCACGAGCGACTACGCCGCCTGCCTGAAGAAGACCTCGTACTCCGAACAAGCCACCGTCGACCCGGTCCTGACCACCCCGAACCCGGAATGGCTGGCACGCATGGAGCAATCCACGAGACGTTGGGCCGCTTGCGCCGAGGACCACGGGTGGCCACAGGTGCGTCTCCAGCGCACCTTCTCGCCTCCCTACACCACCTACACCGCCGCCATCGTCCCCTACACCATCACCCCGGATCAGGTGCGACAACTGCTCGACCCATGCCCCGTCTTCGACCCCGTGATGGACGAGATGGTGCGAGGCGTCCCCTACTGGCAGGCAGACACCGCCTTGCCCGACGGGTGGCTCCCCGACCCCGTGGTCGACTTCGGCCCCGTCGGGCTGGAAGCCGCGTACGCCCCCGGATGGATGCCTGCGGACCAACAAGACATGATCACCACCGCGAATCGAGAGCTGACCCCGGTGCTCTGGGAAGCCCAGCAGGCCTACCAGAACCAGACCGGCGTCATCATGGACTAGACGTCAGTCGCAGCCCCACCACACCGACCCGGCCCGCGACCACCGCGCACACCCCCTGACATCACACACGCCTTTCATGTCTTTGCCAATTCACATGGACGGGTGGACACTAGTGGAATCGACTCGAACGGACGACGATGGCAGTTCAGCAGACAGTGACATTGACGCTCAGCGATGCCCCGACTGGCGAGGAGTCGGCACACACCATGCCCGTGCCCGCCTGGGTGGTCCGCTTCCGCAGTGTCGGCTTCGTCGTCCTCGCCGTGCTCGTGCTCCTGGGCCTGGTCGTGACCGGCGCCCCGCACATGTCACCGACGCCGATCAAGCCGAGCCAGCTCTCCTCCGGAGGACCGGGGTGGGTCGAGCCGACGGGCCTCTCGACGAATCCCGAATGGCAGTTGGCCTCTCTCACCTTCTTCCACTGCATGAGCGACGCTGGCTTCAATGCGTTCATGCAGTCCAATGGCCAAGGGCTCATCACGGAGGTGGGCTATGTCTCCGTCACGTCAGTCCAGGGGTACGACGGGCAGGGGATCGCTTTCAACTCCCTCTCCTCTCCCGACACAACCTCCTCTCCCGAGATGGCCTCCTCTCCCGATACGACCTACTCTTTCGAGATGACGACCGACGCCACCCGGGTGGCCAGCGTCTCAGCGAGCATCTTGCACTCGACCCCCACACTCGTGATCGACGGGGCGGACCGCAGCGACGACTACGCCGCGTGCCTACGCGAGTCCGCGTACACCGAACAGCCCATCTTCGCCATAGACCAGGAACAGGTGGACGCGGCCATGGTCGACGCGGTCACCCGGGCCAACACGGACTGGGCGCAGTGCGCCCTCGCCCATGGGTGGGCGACGAGCCGCAGCGTCGAGAAACCCTCACAACCCGCCGACCACCTGCCCACCATTTACCTGCCGAACTCCATCACGTACCCTCAACTGCGCGCCCTGCTGGCCGTCTGCCCGAACTTCGATCCGGCACAGGAAGCGTCGTTCACGGCTTGGGAGATGAGCCGCCCCACGAGCTACCCCGCCACGTACACCCCACCGCCGAATATCGACTTCGCCCCATCCAAACTCCAGGGACACTATCCTCCCGGATGGATGCCGCCCCTGGTGGACCAGGGTCTGTCAGCACGCCTGAGCACGCTGTACGAGATCCTCTCCCAAGCCCGCGCCGCCTACCACGCCTCTATGGGTGACTGACCCCCACGCACTCGCCGCTACTCCCCCTCTTCGGGCTCGACCTCAGGCAGGCGCACAGTGAACTGGGCGCCGCCGGACGCGGCGCGGGAGACCTCGACCGTGCCGCCGTGGGCGGTGACCGTGTGGTCGACGATGGACAGCCCGAGGCCCGTGCCGGGGGTGTTGCGCGAGGAGTCCGAACGATAGAAGCGCTCGAAGACGTGGGGGACGTCGGCGTCGGAGATGCCGGGGCCCTCGTCGCTGATCACCAAGCCGTCGGCAGTGAGCCGTACGGTGATCGTCCCACCGGCGGGGGAGAACTTGACCGCGTTGTCGAGCAGGTTGGTGATCGCGCGCTCCAAGGTGGTCGTGTCGCCCATGACGTAGATGGGCTCCAGCCCGACGTCGAAGACCAGGGACGGCCCACGGCGCTGGGCACGGGCGACCGCCCGGCGCACCACATCGGAGAAGTCGATGACCATCGGGTTGGAGGGGGCGGCGTCCCCGCGGGAGAGCACCACCAAGTCGTTGATCAGCGACGTGAACTCGCCGAGCTGCGCGGCCACGTCGGAGAGGATCGCCGACCGGGCGCCCTCGGGTAGCATCTCCGCCGACTCGTCGGCGATCAACAACTCGATGTTGGTCCGCAGGCTCGTCAGGGGGGTACGGAGCTCGTGCCCGGCATCAGCAATAAGCCGATTCTGTTGTTTTCGAGAGGCGGCGAGGGTCTCCATCATCATGTTGAAGGACCGTTCCAGATCGGCCACCTCCGAGGCCCCGCGCACCTCGATCGTCGTCAACTCGTCGGTGGAGGTGATCCCCGAGACCACCGAGGTGAGCTCCCGGATCGGGTTGAGGGTCGCCCCCGCGACGAAGATCGCGGCGATGATGCACACCAGGACGGCGGCCACGCCGATCCCCCACTGGAGAGTGGAGAGGTTGGACAGCCCCATCGCCGTGGGGCTGAGATCCCTGGCGATGACAAGGGCGTACGCGTCCTGGCTGGTCGCGTCCACGAAGGGGACGGCGACGATCCTGTACTCCACCCCAGTGGTCGTCTGGCCATCACGTGCGCTGGACCCGGTCTGGATGCGGGCCACGGCCACCTCGGCGGCGGTGATCACCAGGGGCGCGTCCCGGTCGCCGAGGAGGGTCTGCTCGTTCTTGTTGGCGCCGACCACCATGACCACGACGTTCTCCGCGTCCAAGGAGGTGGCGGAGGAGACGGTGTTCTCCTCGAAGTCCACGGCGATCTGGCCCGCCAGGGACTCGGCGATCGACAGCAGTTCGACGTCGAGTTGGCTGTACAGGGAGACCCGGGCCGCCTGGTACGTGCCCGCCCCGGCGATCATGACGCCCAGAACGATGGTGGCCGCCGTCAGGAGGACCAGGCGGTACCGCAGCGACGTGCGCACAGAATGGGCGAAGGAGGAGAAGGCGCCCGCGAAGAATCGCATCTTATGTGGATTCCTTCAGGACGTACCCGACCCCCCGCACGGTGTGGATCAGCCGAGGCTGGGAATCCGCCTCCATCTTGCGGCGCAGATACCCGATGTAGACCTCCAGGGAGTTGGCCGTGGTGGGGAAGTCGAATCCCCACACCTCGTTGAGCAGCCAGCCGCGCTCCAAGACGCGACGCGGGTTCTCCATGAACGCCAGCAGCAGGGCGAACTCCGTGCGGGTGAGCGCGATGTGGCGTCCCGCCCGGGTGACCTCCCTCGTCGCAGGGTCGAGCACCAGATCAGAGAAGGTCAGCGACTGGCTGGGCTCCCCCTCCTCGACGGGATGGACCCGCCGGGTGAGGGCCCGCAACCGGGCCAAGAGCTCGTCGAGGGCGAAGGGCTTCATCATGTAGTCGTCCGCCCCGGCGTCCAAGCCGTCGACACGGTCCTCGATCGCGTCGCGAGCCGTCAAGATCAGGATCGGCACGTCGTTGCCCGACGCCCGCAGCATCCGCGTGGCCTCTAGGCCGTCGAGCCTGGGCATCATCACGTCCATGACCACGGCGTCGATCGAGCCGGACGCCAGCTTCGCCAGCGCCTCGATCCCGTCCTGGGCCGTCGTGACCTGATAACCGGTGTACTGCAACGAGCGTGCGAGAGAATCTCGTACGGCTTGGTCATCGTCCACGACAAGGATATGCATGATCCGATTGTGCCATGTTTACGTGAGTCGCGGGTAGCCAACGCGCGGACCCTGACGGTCGCGACGGGCCCGGGCCTACCTCTCGGCGTCTCCAGTGATGAAGCGCTCCACCCACTCGCGGCCCTCGCGGTCCTCGCGCTGGACGGGCGGGGACTTGAACAGGTACGCGCTGGGGGACGTGATGGGCCCGCCGATGCCACGATCCTGGGCGATCTTGACCGCGCGCACGGCGTCGATGATGATGCCGGCCGAGTTGGGCGAGTCCCACACTTCGAGCTTGTACTCCAGAGTCAGGGGCACCTCGCCGAAGGCCCGACCCTCCAGGCGAACGAACGCCCACTTGCGGTCGTCGAGCCACTGGACGTAGTCGGACGGGCCGATGTGGATGTCCCGCGCCGGCAGTTCGTGGTCGATATTGGAGGTCACGGCCTGGGTCTTGGAGATCTTCTTGGACTCCAGCCGGTCCCTCTCCAGCATGTTCTTGAAATCCATGTTGCCGCCGACGTTGAGCTGGTAGGTCCGGTCCACGACCACCCCGCGCTCCTCGAAGAGGTGGGCGAGCACCCGGTGGGTGATGGTCGAGCCGACCTGGCTCTTGATGTCGTCGCCGACGATGGGCACACCGGCGTCCTCGAATTTCTTCGCCCACACAGGGTCGGACGCGATGAAGACCGGCAGAGCATTGACGAACGCCACCTTCGCGTCGATGGCGCATTGCGCGTAGAACTTGTCAGCTTCCTCGGATCCCACGGGCAGGTACGAGACCAGCACGTCCACCTTGGCGTCCTTCAACATCTGGACCACGTCGACGGGGGCGGCGTCAGACTCGGTGATGGTCTCGCGATAGTACTTGCCCAGCCCGTCGAGGGTCGGCCCGCGCTGGACGGTCACGCCCGTATGGGGGACGTCGGAGATCTTGATGGTGTTGTTCTCGGAGGCGAAGATGGCCTCGGACAGATCGAGTCCCACTTTGGCCTGGTCGACGTCGAAGGCGAGGACGAAGTCGAGGTCCCGCACGTGGTAGGGGCCGAATTGGACGTGCATCAGGCCGGGGACTGTCGTACCTGGGTCTGCGTCTGAATAGAAATGGACGCCCTGTACTAATGATGAAGCGCAGTTGCCCACGCCCGCGATCGCTACCCGGATTGATGCCATGATGTTCTCCTCGTCTGCTGCACTCGACGCTGTTTGCGTCAACCAGCTACCTCAGTGCAGTTTACACTCGCTGAAAACCATGTTCAGCTATCATCGAGAACTAGACGACTTGCCCGTCCCACTGAATGGGACGGGCGTCGCCGCAAGCGGGAAGGTCCTCAGCCGATGGCGTCGAGCTCGGCCATGTCGTCGGCGCTCAACTCGAAATCGATCTGGGTGTTGGACACGATGTACTCGGGATGGACGGCCTTGGGCAGGGGCAGGCAGCCCTTCTGCAGGGCGTACCGGATGCACAGCTGGGCCACCGACACGCCGTTGCGTGTGGCCACGGCGGCGACCTGTGGGTCGTCGAGCAGTTTCCCCGTCGCGATCGGCGAGTACGCCTCGACCAGGATGGCATGTTGCTGGCAGTACGCCACGAGGTCGGCCTGCGTGTGGCCGACGTGGAGGCGGATCTGGTTCGCCATGGGGGCGGTGGCCGCGTGAACAGTGATGTTCTCGATGTCGGCGATCGAGAAGTTGGACACGCCGATGGCCCGTACGTCCCCTCGCTGGTAGGCCTCCTCCATGGCCGTCCACACGGCGAGGTTCTCCTCGAAGTACGTCGTGTCGATGCCTTTGAACATCTCCGGCCACGGCTTGGGCGCGTGGATCAGCAGCAGGTCGATGTACCCCAGGTCCAACTGGGCGAGCGAGGTCTCGATCGAGGTCTTCGCCTGCTCATAGCTCTTGAACTCCGCCTTGACCTTGGTGGTGATGAACAGGTCCTCCCGGAGCAAGCCGCTGGCCCGCACCCCCTGGCCCACCCCTTCTTCGTTCTGATAAGCCCGAGCCGTGTCGATGTGGGTGTACCCCGAACGCAGAGCGCCCTGCACCACCTCGGAAGCGACCTCGTTCGGCGTCTGCCAGGTGCCGAATCCCAGCTTGGGGATCGACACGCCATTGGACAATGTGAAATGCTCTGATAATACGCCCATGATTCCTCCATCGATGTCAGGCCATCTCCACCCTAGAACGCCCAACGGAGATAGTCAATGGTCACGCCGCAGGGGCGCGAACTGCTGGTCCACGGGTGCGAAATCGACAGTTCGCGCCCCCGCGGCGCATCATCTCAGAGGTACATCCCCGTGCCCATGGACGTGGTCGGCGTGTCCTCGGGGCTGGCCTGGGGGATCGCCGCACGCGTGCCCTCGTTGATGCGGGCTGTGAGGTGCTGGGCGACCAGCGCGGTCTGCAACCCCTGGAACAGCCCCTCCAACCAGCCCACCAACTGAGCCTGCGCGATGCGGAGCTCGGCGTCCGAGGGGGTCGAGTCGGCGGCGAAGGGGGAGGTGATCCGGCGCAGTTCCTTGGCGAGGTCTTCGTCCAGGCCCCCGGCCAACTCGTCGATGGACTGCGCGTAGATCTGGCTCAGCCTGGCCCGGGACGCGTCGTCGAGGGGAGCGTCTTTCACCTCGTCCAGCAGCCGAGAGATCATCCGCCCGATCCGCATCACCTTGGCCGGCTCGGTGATCGACTCGTCAGCCTCGTCGGTGGCGCCGTCCGGCGTGGACAGGACGTACACCTCCCCGTCCGGCCCTTGTCCCAAGACAACGGCGGACTGGGGTGTGCTCTCGGCGGCGGGCTGGTTCTCTGCAGTCATGAATCCCATTCTACTTTCGGTCAACGACATTTCCCCTCCCAGCCATGATCCCACACTCCCCGGGCCGCTGGACGGCCCACTCACGCCAGGCCCCGTCGGCCGCCGAGACCCGTCCCGATCGCGCGACTCACATGAGACACGAGGCCATCTGCCCAGCCCTGCGGTAAGATCACTGGCGATAGGAGATGGCCGCTCGGATTTTCTCAGTGGGGGCCGACCAAGTCTGGCCGCGCGGTCCTAGAAAGAGGCTTGCAGAACAACATCATGGGTATTTCGATCATGCCAGACCCGGCATTCCTCATGACAATGGGGGACGGGACAATCAAGCAAATCAATCCTTCCACGGGGACACGTGTGTGGACGGTGCCGGGTCGCGGGGCTCGTGTGCCCATCCAGCCAGACCTCGACCTGCGACCCGTCTCAGACACGGACTGGACCCACGCCTGCGCGTTCTGCTCGGCGCGGTACATGGAGACACCCCCCGAGAAGGCACGCGTCGTCCACGACGACGAGTGGCGCATGATCGAGCGAGTCCCGGCGGAGAACCTGTTCGACACCGTCGCCGAGTTCCGCGTCGTCCCCAACCTGTTCGAGATCGTCAGCTACGACTATTGGCACCAGAACTATGGGTACGTCCTCCCCCCCCATGTGACAGCCCACAAGCACGAATACCTCTCCACCGACCAGGGCCGCCGCCACGTCTTCGCCGTCCAAGCCGCCAAGATGCGTCTGGCTGGCAGGACCGTGGAGGAGATCGCCGCCATGGACCAGCGGGAGATCGCCTGTCAGGCCGACGCTTTCTTCGGCGGCGGGCATGACGTCGTCATCGCCCGTCGGCACTGGGTCGACGGCGCCCAGACCACGGCCGAGCTCGCGTCCTCGGGGACATTGACCCCGGACGAGCACGAGCAGTACATCCGGCTGACGATCCACGCGATGAAGATGCAGTACGACGCCAACCGGTACACCCGCTATGTCGCTGTCTTCCAGAACTGGCTCAAGCCCGCCGGCGCGACCTTCGACCACCTCCACAAGCAACTGGTGTCCATCGACGAGCACGGCGCCAACGCCGACCAGGTCCTGTCCCGGGTACGCGAGAACGTGAACTTCTTCAACGAATGCGGGGTCAACTACGCGAATTACCACAACCTGGTGATCGCGGAGAACGACTCGTCCATCGCGTTCGCCGGGTTCGGACACCGCTACCCCACCATCGAGATCTACTCCAAGTCGGCGAAAGTGCACCCCTGGGAGCACTCCGACGCGGAGGTGCGCGACATGTCCGATCTGATCCACGCCCTGCACGTGGCCAGCGGCCCGGACGTGCCGTCCAACGAGGAATGGCACCACGTCCCGCTCGACGTCGACGTGCCCATGCCCTGGAGGATCAACATCAAGTGGCGCATCTCCACCGTCGCCGGTTTCGAGGGCGACACCAAGATCTACATCAACACGATCTCCCCGCACGAGTTGCACGACTCCGTCACATCGCGCCTGCGGGACCTTCGTTCCGCCGGGACCATCGCGGATCTGCGTATCGGCGACGAGTGCTCCGGCGCCCCCAACCCCCTGATGTACAACCCGTCGCTGTGGTGACGGGGAGGGGGTGGATCCAAACGGAGCCGCCTTGCGGAATCGAACCGCAGACCTGCTCATTACGAGTGAGCCGCTCTACCGACTGAGCTAAGGCGGCGTACTTCGAAGAAGTAACCGGGACAACTATAGCGGGTGATCAGCCCAGTCGCCTAGTCGGGCTTCACACCAGGGGGTCGGACGGGCTCAGCGCCGCGTCAGCGCCCGGGTGTGCGGAACTCGTGGACGGTCACAGCCACGGTCACATCCCTCACCGGCGCGAGGTCGAGGTCCGGCCCCACGTGATAGGCGCTGGGTCCCATGTGGACGATGCCAGCCACCTGGCGAGCGGTCATGGCGGTCTGGTACTCGACGACCCGGGTCGGCCCCGGTTCGAATGCGGCGAACTGATCGAGAAGGCGTTGATCCTTGTCAGCTTCGATATCGAGCATCGGAAGCGTGGCCCGCAGCTCCCGCAGGTGATTGGCACGAGGGGTGACCACCAGGCATGCGCCGCCCGGGACGAGGATCCGGGCGATCTCGCCGGGGTTGCGCGGCGCGAAGACCACCACGGCGAGGTCGACACTGGCGGTCCTCAGCGGGATCGACTTCCACAGGTCGGTGGTCGCCACGCTCAGCCGGGGATGGGCCCGTACGGCTGCCTTGGCCGCTTGCGCCGAAGCGTCCAGGAGGACCCCGTCCAGATCGGGGAATCGGTCGAGGAGCCGGGCGGCGTACCATCCCGTGCCTCCGCCGAGGTCGGCCATGAGCCCTGGCGAGCCCGTGGGCGTCCAGCAGGTCCCCACGGCGTCCGCCAGCCCGTCGGCGATGGGCTCGTACACCCCGGACGCGAGCAGGTCGGCGCGCGCCTGGACCATCGCCGCGGTGTCCCCTCGTACCCCGGAACCCGTGACCAGCGAGACGTACCCCTGCCGGGCGACGTCGAAGCTGTGGCCCCGGTCGCATCGCAGGCACCGCCCGTCTGGCTCCGAGACGAGATCGCCGGCGCAGACGGGGCAGATGAACAGATCGACACGCACCCGTCCAGGCTACCAAGACCGCCTGATGTCGGCGTCGGATGCAAACCCGTCCACGTTCTATTCACTTGTCGCACCACCGTGCATATGAGCGCTCGGTGACAGTCCCGGCGGGACAGGGTAGAGTAAGCAGAGGATATAAATGATGTCGGAAACGCTCCTTCGGCATCACGGGGTCTGACTACGGGATTGTCACCTTGTGGTTACGACCATGTTCTGGAGCACGGACTCAAGGAGATCGACAGCCACGATGACTGACAAGAAATACGTCTACGACTTCGCAGAGGGCGACGCCTCGATGCGCAACCTGCTCGGTGGCAAGGGCGCCAACGTCGCCGAGATGACAAAACTTGGAATGCCAGTTCCCCAAGGTTTCACCATCACGACCGAAGCCTGCACACAGTACTACACCGACGACGAGACGATCTCCGACGCGATCCGCGCCGAGATCATGGCCCATGTCGCCACCCTCGAAGCCCAGCAGGGCAAGAAGTTCGGCGACCCCGAGAACCCCCTCCTCGTCTCTGTGCGTTCCGGCGCGCGCGCCTCGATGCCCGGCATGATGGACACCATCCTCAACCTCGGCATCAACGAGACCGTGGTCCAGACCCTGATCGCCAAGTCCGGCAACCCCCGTTGGGCGTGGGACTCCTACCGCCGCTTCATCCAGATGTACTCCGACGTCGTCATGGAGGTCGGCAAAGCGTACTTCGAGAAGCTCATCGACCAGATGAAGGAAGAGCGCGGAGTCACCCAGGACGTCGATCTGACCGCCGCCGACCTCGAAGAGCTCGCCGGCCAGTTCAAGGAGGCGTACAAGTCCCGCATCGGGTCGGAGTTCCCCTCCGATCCCATCGAGCAACTCTTCGGCGCGATCAAGGCGGTGTTCCGCTCGTGGAACAACCCGCGCGCCATCTACTACCGTCGCATGAACGACATCCCCGGCGACTGGGGCACGGCCGTCAACGTGCAGTCCATGGTCTTCGGCAACCTCGGCAACACCTCCGGCACAGGCGTGGCCTTCTCCCGCAACCCCTCCACGGGCGAGAAGGGCCTGTTCGGCGAGTTCCTGATGAACGCCCAGGGCGAGGACGTCGTCGCCGGCATCCGCACCCCCGAGACCATCGACCAGTTGCGTGACGAGAACCCGGCCGTGTACGACCAGTTCGTCGAGATCGTCCACAACCTGGAGGCCCATTACCGCGACATGCAGGACATGGAGTTCACCATCGAGGACGGCACGCTGTACATGCTGCAGACCCGCAACGGCAAGCGCACCGCCGCCGCCGCCTTCCGCATCGCGTCCGACCTGGTCGACGAGGGCATGATCGACGAGAAGAAGGCCGTCTTGATGATCGACCCCAAGCAGATCGACGCCTTGCTGCACCCACAGTTCGACGACGCCGAGCTGAAGGCCGCCACCCCGATCGGCAAGGGCCTGCCGGCCTCCCCGGGCGCCGCGACCGGACAGGTCGTGTTCACCGCCGAGGTGGCGACCGAATGGACGGTCAAGAAGGGCCTGCCCGTCATCCTCGTGCGCCTGGAGACCTCCCCGGAGGACATCGAGGGCATGCACCACGCCAAGGGCATCCTCACCGCGCGCGGCGGCATGACCTCCCACGCGGCCGTGGTCGCGCGCGGCATGGGCACCTGCTGCGTGGCCGGGCTGGGCGAGATCCGCTTCGGCGCGGACGAGAAGTCCTTCACCCTGGGCGGACACACCTTCCATGAAGGCGACTGGATCTCCCTCGACGGCTCCACGGGCAACGTGTACGGCCAGGAGATCAAGACCGTCCCCGCCGAGATCGGCGGCGACTTCGGTCGCATCATGGCCTGGGCCGACCAGTACCGCACCATGAAGGTACGCACCAACGGCGACACCCCCACCGACGCCCGCCAGGCGCGTGAGTTCGGGGCCGAGGGCATCGGACTGTGCCGCACAGAGCACATGTTCTTCGAGCCCGACCGCATCGCGGCCATCCGCGAGATGATCGTCTCCGACACCGTCGAGCAGCGCGAAGCCGCCCTGGCCAAGCTCCTGCCGATGCAACGCGGCGACTTCGAGGGCATCTACGAGGCGATGGAGGGCTTCCCCGTCACCGTGCGCCTGCTCGACCCGCCGCTGCACGAGTTCCTGCCGACCGACGAGGCCGACATCGAGGCGCTCGCCGCCGACATGGGCATCCAGGTCGACGACCTCAAAGCCAAGATCGCGTCCCTGCACGAGTTCAACCCCATGATGGGCCACCGCGGCTGCCGCCTGGACGTCACGTACCCCGAGATCGGGCGCATGCAGACCCAGGCCATCATCGAGGCCGCGATCAACGTCCAGAAGCGCCACCCCGAGTGGACGATGGTCCCCGAGATCATGGTGCCCCTGGTCGGCGAGGTCAAGGAACTGGCGTTCGTCAAGGCCATCATCACCTCCACGGCCGACGCGATCATCGCCGAGTCCGGGGTGAAGCTGGAGTACAAGGTCGGCACGATGATCGAGATCCCCCGCGCGGCCCTGACCGCCGACGAGATCGCCACCGAGGCGGAGTTCTTCTCCTTCGGCACCAACGACCTCACGCAGATGACCTTCGGGTTCTCCCGTGACGACGCCGGAAAGTTCTTGGACGCCTACTACGCCACCAAGATCTACGAGACAGACCCCTTCGCCCGCCTCGACCAGGTCGGCGTCGGCAAACTCGTGAAGATGTCCGCCGAACTGGGACGCTCGACCCGCCCCGACCTCAAACTCGGCATCTGCGGCGAACACGGCGGCGACCCGTCGTCCGTCGAATTCTGCCACAAGGTCGGACTCGACTACGTGTCCTGCTCCCCCTTCCGCGTGCCCATCGCACGCCTCGCCGCCGCCCAAGCGGCACTGCGATGAGCTAGCCCACACTCACAGCGTCGGCCCGGGGGAACCCCCGGGCCTTCGTTGCTCTTGGGGCGGTGTCTGCCCGAGGTGAATGTCTTTCCTACCGAAAACGCTGTGCTCTGCCGCGTTTTTCCTATGAGAAACGCAGTGAATCGCTGCGTTTTCCATAGGAATGGCTACACTGGCATAGAGAGGACAGGGAGTGGCCATGGAACGTGATCTGATGGGACAGTTGCTCGCATGGAAGGCCAAGCGAGGACGCAAACCGCTCATCCTCCGCGGTGTGAGGCAATGCGGGAAAACATGGCTCTTACGAGAGTTCGCACGCACTGAATTCGACAACCATGTCTACGTCAACTTCGAGAGGAACCAGGCATTGGCTGGCCTCTTTCAGCCTGACCTCGACCCGCACAGGATCGTCCGCGACTTGTCTATCTTCTTCGGCACGTCCATCGATCCGGCCACGACGTTGATCATCCTGGATGAGGTCCAGCAGTGCCCACAAGCTCTGACGTCCCTGAAATACTTCGCCGAGGACGCTCCCGAGTACGCGATCGCCTCGGCTGGCTCCATGTTGGGCCTGGCCATCCACGGACAGTCCACTTTCCCCGTCGGGAAAGTGGACTTCCTCGACCTCAAACCGGTCTCCTTTCCCGAGTTCCTCGATGCCACAGGCAACGCGCCCCTGCGCCAGTACATCGACACCCTGCGCCCGGGGATGGCAGTCTCGGAACCACTCAGCGTGAAAGCAGAGACCCTCCTCCAGGAGTACCTTCTCACGGGGGGCATGCCCGAAGCGGTCGTCGCGTGGCTCTCCACTCGGGATATCGCGGACGTGGAAGCCATCCAGCAGGCCATCCTCGACTCCTACACTCTCGACATGGCCAAGCACGCTCCCGCGTCGGTGTTCCCCAAGATTTCCGCGATCTGGCGGTCGATTCCCCAGCAACTCGCGAAAGAGAACGCCAAATTCATCTTCAGCCAGGTCTCCGAGGGCGCCCGCGCTAAAGATCTGGAGGATGCTCTGGAGTGGCTTCTCGCGGTGGGAATCGCCGTCAAGCTCACCCGTGTGGTTCGACCATCCATCCCTCTGTCGTCGTACGCCGACGACCGCCACTTCAAGATCTACCTGGCAGACATCGGCTTGCTGCGCAAGCTCGCGCAGGTCCCCGCATCGGTGGTCCTCGATCCGCCACCTCAGCACAGTCATTTCCGAGGGGCGCTGATCGAGAACTACGTGCTCACGTCGATTCTGGCCACCGCAGACACCCAGCCCTACTTCTGGCGCTCAGAGAACACGGCTGAGATCGACTTCCTCCTCCAGGTCGGGTCCGAGATCATCCCCATCGACGCCAAGTCCGGGACGAACACCCGCTCCAAGTCGATGAGCGTGTACGCGAACCGGTACTCCCCCGCCCATACGCTCAAACTGAGCATGAAACCAACCCTCAACGGCAACCTACCCCTGTACGCCGCGTGCAGCATCGGACAGTATCTATCGGACGCCCGGAGCTAGACGTCAAGAGTCCACCTCACGTGAGCGCCGGGGCCGCCTAACCCGTCAGGAAGGGGAGCACCACCATAACGAGCTGCCCGGAAAGGCTCCGCCAACCATCACCCCCGAGCAGAAATGCCACTCATGAAGTCGGAGTTGCACTTTGCGTAGAGGAGGAGTAATGTCCCATTTGCGCGCAACGAGCGCGCCCAGATGACGCCAAACCCCAAATCGCAGGGCTTCCCTTTCCACGGTGAGCTAGCAATCAAGAAGCTGCAACGGTGTCGCTTCGCACTATAACAGGACCCTCACTTTCACCGTGACCGAGTGCAAGACATTGTGTGATCCATTCCTATGGCGCCAGGAGAGCAATGGCTGCCTAGCCCACCAGGAGTAGCTCCCTGCCCGGCTTCGACCATCCGAGCCCGTTTAGCAGGAAATTTCCACATTGCCATCTAGTAAGGCACCACAAGACACACAACCCTTCGGCCCATGCATGGAGAAGCCAGTCAAGCACATGCGCTCCTCTGAACCGTGACCATCCACGAAAGCTCCCCCAGATACTCCTCGCTCACCCGAGTGGGGTATGTCCATAGATGAAAGGAAAATGACATGGACTTCATGGTGAAACAGACACAGCAATGGTTGAACGCAACCTATGCCACTGCACAAGGTTGGATACCGCTCGTCGAAGACGGCGAGACCGGCTGGAACACGATCTACGGCTTGCGAATGGGCTTGCAGCACGAACTCGGCATCTCCCCCGTGGCCACCGGATTCGGTCCAGCAACGACCAGCAGCTTCCAGACCAGAATCGGTCGCATCGATGCGGCAACGACATCACAGAACATCTTGCGCCTGCTCTCAGGAAGCCTGTGGTGCAAGGGCTACTACGGCGCTTGGAACTTCACCAGCCCTCTAACATTCGCAGGCGACCTCTCACCCGAGGTCCAACACATCCGATCCGACCTCGGCTTCAGCTCCAATCAGGCCTATGTCGATGTCAAACTCATGGCTTCTCTGCTCTCCATGGACCAATACACGACCGTCAGCGGGGGGAAGAACGACATCCGTGAAGTGCAACAGTGGCTCAACGCGACATACTCGCCCCGGAGAGAGTTCGCCCTCGTACCCTGCGACGGGCTGTTCACCCGGCAAATCCAGACAGCGATGCTATACGCCTTGCAGTACGAGTTCGGAATGGACGACGACACGGCCAACGGGAACTTCGGTCCCGGTACACGAGCCGGCCTCCAGACCCAAGCCATCGTCAAACAAGGCGATTCTGACGCGAGCCACCACTTCGTTCGCCTCCTCCAAGCCGCCCTACGCCTGAATGGATATGGCTCTGCCTTCGACGGAGGCTTCAATGCGGGAGTCGCGGCCCAGGCCCTGGCCTTTCAAGCCGACATGGAACTGCCAGCCACAGGCCAAGGAGATTATGGCACGTGGTGCGCCCTGCTCGTCTCCACCGGGGACCCCACACGCCCCGTGACTGGGTTCGACACCGCCACTCAACTGACCTCCGCCCAAGCTACAGCCGCTAGGACCATGGGATACTCCCACATTGGCCGCTACACAGTTGGAGTCGGTAAGTTCATCACAGCCCAAGAACTGACAGGCTTGAAAGCCGCTGGCCTGGCGCTGTTCCCCATCCATCAACGCTTCAACAACAGTGACGCCGTTATGACGGAGAGCCAGGGAAAGACCCAAGGCACAGAAGCCCTGGAACGGTGCCGTGTGCTGGGTATTCCCGCAGGGTCAGTCATCTTCTTCGCGGTCGACTACGATCCCTCCGATGACTCCATCGCAGGTCCGGTGACCGACTTCTTCAGAGGAGTCAACACGGCCCTCGACTCCCAACTATTGGGCACCTACAAAGTCGGTGTCTACGGGACGCGCAACGTATGCACCCACATGTGTCAGGCCAACTTGGCCTCCGCAGCATTCGTAGCCGGGATGTCCACAGGGTGGTCGGGAAACATGGGGTTCGCCATGCCGAAACCATGGGCCTACAACCAAATCCTCGAAACCACCAAGACCTTGGCAGGCACACCCATCGACATCGACCACACCGTCGTCGCTAAGAACGCCCCCGCCATCAACCTGGCCACCATCACGCCACCACCCACAGAAAAGGACGGATCCACCACCGATACAGGATTCGACATCCTCTTCGACTGGACCGTCAGAGCCGAAGCGGCGTGCGAACGAGCACTCAAACAAAAGTCGCAAGATACCCAAATTTACGCGTACGATATACCGGAAAACATTCTCGGATGGCTCCGGAAACCAACCTATTGGAGCGAAGGCTTGTCAGCCGCCTTGTGGCACGCATACACACCAGAACTACCCCTGTCCATGGGAGAGTTGTCAGCCAAGACCACATGCGAAGCATCTCTTGACGAACGAGACGACATTAGGAAGAGCAAGGCCGTCAAAGCACAGTACCGAGACATCGCCCACATGGCCGCAACAGCCCTCGGCTATAGAATCTGGGGCTGGGATTCAGCACCGAACCAGTCAACCATCGGTGATCTCGGAGGATGGCTTCTTGATCTACTCCAACTTTGGGGGCAATATGCACGGGACTTCCCCTCAGAAAACCTGGCACCTTGGCTTCAGTCAATGGTTGGCAAGCAAGATGGCTATTCACCGGAGGAAGGTGGCTATTATGGTAATCCCGCCTCTACTTTTAGCTATGCCGACGTTCTCGCTGATGCCGACGCTTGGCTGCTCGCCAAGACAATGGATTCCCAGGCCCATGGCCTCGCCTTATCGAAGGCCATGAGAACCATCTTCCAAGAGGATGGAAATGCAAGAATTCGGCGTTTCTACACCGAGCGTTTCGGCGGCAACAAACTGAACGTAGTCTCCGTGTTCCAAGAAGTTGCCACCGGATTCTTGGTCGGTCATATTGACAACCTCCCGATTCCCCTCGATATGCTCAGGGTTGCAGCCAATGCACCCAGCACGCCATCGGTCTCCCAGGCCCAGGTGTGCGCGGGCGTCTATGCCAATTTCTTGGCGAATCCGCTCCGCTGATCTTACTGGCTAGGACAGGAGATTGTGGTGTCTTGTGCGGAGCCGTGCAAGACACCACTTTCCCCATCCCACGACACCGACCACTGAATAGTGCTTGCGGACTCCAATGACTCGACATACTGACTCCCCACCCACCGCAACTCATGCGATTTGGGGTATACGACTGAGATGTCAGCAACCGTGTCGCCCGTGTATGTCTTTGCCACACCCACGACGACTCGACAGCCATCAGGAGAGATGGGTTGCACAATGCGATACTCTGTGGCGAAGGTCCCCAGACTCGCGAACCAGGTTGCACCCACAGATGCCGGCAAGACGAGAACGGCTACGAACCCGGCCATGGCCCGCAGCACGCCAGCGCGGATTCGTACCCTCGATGACCCATCCGATGCCCCCCCACGCCGCCCGATAGCAAGGATGAAACTCACAATCCAAGCAACCACCCCAAGGGGGCAGAGCACTAACGGGATCACACCTTGGGGAATGATCAGGCTGTTGAGGGCAAAGATAGCATGGAACGGATCAAGCAGTATTAGCAGTGCATAGCTTCCAACCTGCCCCATTGCCCCCAGTATCCACCAGCAGACAGGGCTGCGAACCAACCCTTGCGACTGAAGGAGCCCAGCCCGCATTGGGGGTAGCTGATCACGCCCACAGGAAAGCCGCTCCCTTGCCATATAGAAATCTTATCATTTGCCCGTCACCTCACCTGAGCTCCCGAGTTCAAAACAGAAGTGCAACACCTGATTAGGATGTGACGTAGTTACTGTTCACTCTAGTGGAGGGTTGCACTTCTGCCAGTCAAGGATGCTGTCATCTGAGTTTGGATGAGCGCGTCCAGGTGGAGAAGGGATTGGACCGTGGTGATTCGGTCCACTCGATCGCACAGCGATTACGCCGCAGCCCGTCCACGATCTATCGTGAGATCCAACGGACCCGGTGGAGGCCGTCGAACACCTCGGCCGCGTACCGGCCCGTGAAAGTGTTGTGGCGCCGCACGGGACACCTGACCGACCTGGAGCACCGGGCGTCGGTCGCGCAGGCCACACCAACTCGCCAGGCGGTCAACAGCCACCAGCCCACAGCCCTAGCCTGCGATGAGCGGGTCGACTTCGTCATCGACCACCTGCGACAGGGATGGACCCCGCAGATGATCGCCGAACGCTGCCGCGCGGACCTGCCCGGCACCCCGACCCGAATGGCCTGTCACGAGACGATCTACCAGTTCATCTACTCTCGTCAAGGCCGGTCGCGCCACCTGTCCGACTACCTGCCCCTCTGCCACAAAACTAGACGCCACAGGCACGGACGCCGCGTCAACTCCAGCCACATCCCCTACCGGGTCTCCATCGGCCGTCGCCCGCCCGAGGTGGACGACCGCACCCAGTTCGGTCACGGCGAAGGCGACACCGTCGAGGGCAGGGCCCACACCACCGGGATCCACACCGACGTCGAACGGACGACACAGTTCCTCGCCACACACATCGTCGACACGGTCACCTCCCAGGCCACCCTCGACGCCCAACGCTCCATCTTCGCCCCCCTGCCCCCGAAGCGGCACACTCCATCACCCTCGACAACGGGCACGAGAACCACCGCCCACACCTGCTCGACGCGTACGCCATACCCGTCTACCACTGCCACCCCCACTGCTCCTACGAACGCGGCACCAACGAACACGTCAACGGGCTCATCCGACGCCACCTGCCCCAAGGCACCGACCTGGCCGACCTCACCCAACACGACCTCGACGACATCGCCGACGACATCAACAACCACCCCCTCCAATGCCTCGGCCGGCCCACCCCCAACGAAGCCTTCCACCGACATCTAGAATAAATACCAAGCGTCACCGGTGTACGTCAACCTTGAATACGGGGCCGAATCTGAGCACCGTCGAGGGCCCTCCCGGCTAAATGCCAACCAGATTGCCCATACCCCGGACCCCCGGCAGATCTCCTCGACGATCCGTAAGATTTCCGGATATAACACCACATCTCGGCCTTGTCGCCCAGCGCGGCCCTTTTTACGGCAAATACCACACATCGCATGTGGATGGGGCAATCCAGAAACGTCGCCCAGTCGACATCGCGCAGATCGACTCAACCCCCGCCACAGCCCATGGGGTTCCTGATGGTCGCTACGCACCGAAGGAAGCCCACCACCACAGACTTGGCCAGTCTAACCAGACCGCAACATACAAGCCGAGACCGCTTCCAGCATCGCGTTGGCTACCTTCACCTCGACGACCTCCGCGGGCAAAGTATGGGAGTCATGGGGCCCACGTCCGGGACATGCAAATCTGAGTAACATGACAGACTTGAAATTGAGAGTCGCGAGGAGTAATGTCCCATTTAGGCGCAATGAGTGTGCCCATTTACCGATTGCCACACATCCAAATCAAACAGATCGCAGTACGCATGTGCGGCGCGCATAACCCTAGTCGCTTTCCCACGGTGAGGAACCTGTGGCAAAGAGGTCAAGCCACTCCCAATGGCGAGAGCGTGGCAATGCCCCATGTGTCTTGACGCTCACTGTCAGCGCCAGATCAATCCAGCCTCATTGCGAGCCCTGTTTCATTCCCATCGAACTAACGCAGCCCAGTTGATGGCAAGCATGCCTGCCACTACCTGCGAGTGTCACCCCAACCGGCGCTAATCCGACCCACCCTGCTGGGAGGTGTCCCACGGCAGGATGCACCTCGAAAAGGTCAACAAGGTCCCGGGAAACATGCCACCAACTAGACGATTCGCCGAGCCACAAACCACGCCCCTGCGCTCCCAACCTTCCCCAAGATGGATTGAAGTAGCAATTAATTAGCCCGACCACATGCAAAAGTCCGTTCACAGGGTAGCACTCCCCCACCCACAAAGACAGGACTACAGTCTGGGGTGACATGCTTTCTGTGGACACCGTTCAGTTAGGGAATACAGGTAATGTCTACGAAGAATTCTCCGAGGAAGTTCTCCCCACAGTTTCGTGCTGAGGCGGTGCAGATGGTGATCGCGTCGGGGCGCCCGATCGCGCATGTGGCGAAGGAGTTGGAGCTCAGCCCCCAATTGTTGGGCCGCTGGGTCCATGACTATCGGGTCGAGCACCCGGATCCGGGTGGCCCGTCGCCGGCGGAGTCGGCGCGGATCCGGGAGTTGGAGGAGAAGAACCGTGTGTTGCAGATGGAGAACGAGTCCCTGAAAACAGGACCCGCGGCCTTCTTCGCCAAGACGCTCCAACCATAGCGACATACACGCTGATGGATGCGGAGAAGGCCACCTACCCGGTGGTGATGATGGCCCGGTGGTTGGGAGTGGCCCGACAGGGCTACTACGCGTGGCGGCGTCAGGGGCATGGTTCGCGTCGGTCGTGGCGTGACCAGGTCACGGAGTGGATCCAGGTGTTGTGGGACACGTCGAACCACCGCCACGGGGCTAGACGGATCCGCGCCGACCTGGCGAAGAAACACCACGCCCAGCTGTCAGTGTGGCTGGTGGCGACACTCATGCGGGAGCTCGGTCTCCAGGGGATACAGCCGAGGACATCCACGAAGACCACGATTCCTGACCCGGACGCGGCGACCCGTCCGGATGTGATGCGCCGCCAGTGGGACGCCCCGGTCGCGACGACCTGCCTGGTGGGTGACATCACGTATCTGACGACGGGTGAGGGATGGTTGTGTCTGGCGACGGTGATCGACGTGACGACACGGATGGTCGTGGGGTGGCAGATGGCCGACCATCTGCGCGCCTGCTTGGTCGTCGACGCGGTGGAGATGGCCCACCGGGCCGGACATGTCGCAGGCAACGCCATTTTTCATTCCGACAGGGGCGCCCAGTACACGTCAGCGGAACTGGCCCGCACCGCGACGCGACTGGACGTGCGCCTGTCGTGCGGGCGTGCCGGGGTGTGCTGGAACAACTCTGTGGCCGAGTCGTTCTTCTCCATGCTGAAGAACGAGATGTACCACCGCGAGTCCTTCCCGACCCGGGGCAAGGCCCGGCTCAAGGTCGCGACCCACATCGAAACCTACCACAACCGGCAACGCCCACACTCCACACTGGAGTACAGGACACCAGCCGAAGCTAAGGCCGATCACACCTGGCTGGCCACCCATGACCTCGACGAGCTACCACTCGCCGCGTAACAAAGTTCCATTCACTGTCTACAGAACTTGACACAGCCCAGTCTTCCCGCCGATATGACGGGAGTCGGCGCATGCCGAAAACAACAAAAAGAAAGGAGCCGAAATGGCATCCGTCGATCCCGACAAAGCAGGTCTCTCTGCAGGAGCACGAACTATTCTTGACTTCACAGTGACCGAATGCAAGACACGATGCGAGCTGCGCGTCAATGGGAATTATGCGTGGCTCAGATTCACCTATATCCCCGCAGGCGTTAACGGCAATGGATTCAATGGACCCATCGCATTCACCCTGATTGATGGCCGAGGCAATTCTTACGGCAGCAAGGGAGCAACCAACCCGACGGAGTGGACGACCACGTGGAACCCGATCCTGATCGGAGAGGCGTACAAAGTGCGATACACGTATGCTGGGGCAACATATACGACGCCCTTGAGCACCCTGGCGGCCTAGTCACTCAGGCAGGAGAGCGCCTTCGCCTCGGCTTCCTGCCCTGCAGCCAGGCGCTCTCCCGACCAGGCCACGTTGGACCAATACCCTCTAAAGTACGACAAGACTGGATTGTCGTCCAAATCTACTAGCCCCACTTCGACCCAATGCTCTCCGGTCGGCTTGCTCGGACTGGGCACGTTCGTAAGATAAACCTGCCGATAAGTTCCAGACGGGACCACCTGGTCGGAATACCTTTCCCATACCACGACCCACCAGAATTCCCCGGGCGTAACTCCTTGCCCAGCTTCAACCATCCAAGCACGACTGGCCGGAAAGTCGGCGCCGCCATTGAGATTCTCAGTGATCCACGCCGCCATATCTCGTGTTGGCGCCTCACAGCCCCCTACAGGGCCCACCGAGGTTGTCGAACTGGGAACCGAAGTCGAGACCCCACCACTGGGACTTGTGGACATCGCCCCCGAGGGCTGCGAGCTCTGCGTCGTCGGCGCCCCCGAAGGCGTCACGGGCAAATCCCCCCCGCCGCCTACGGCAGTGCATCCTGAAAGAACGAATAGGCAAAGGAGCGTCAGCACGAACCTCATCATGAAGCAAGTTTCCCACACTGCATCGTGGCCACAGAGACCGGCTCACACTCCAGATGTCTTGCATGCAAAGAAGGAGGAGATACATGTTTGCAGTGTTGCCATGTGAGCCTTCCTGACACAAGGGGCACAATGATACACAGGTCAAAGTCGTTCAGCCATCTGATGCATGCGCACACCAGGCATCACCCATAGCCAGACTGGGAATACAAGGCCGAGACGACAGTCGACCCGACTGTCTCAGTCGGAGCACATCCCGGCCCACGGCATCAATGGATAGATCTCGGCCATGGTCTCTCCATGACATCAAGTATGCGCCGGTCAGGGCAGCAGGAGCCCCGTCCCATACACGCTCAACGCCAATGACAGATTAGTTGCAGTCCTCATCTTGCGACTATCCACCGTGAGCGAAATCAGAGCTTCAACCCCTCACCCACCGAGACGGCGACTATGTAGCCACCCACCGACACACGTGAATCACAGTTCCCAGCAGCCCAGCAGCCATGCCGTTCAGGTACGGAAGCAACCTCCACATTTCAATCCGAGGATCAATCATGCTCAATTCCACCAGTATTGCAGTTCCAGCAATTGTCGGAACGATAACAACTTTTATCATTCCTATAATACTCAATCAAGCATGGCCGCAATGGCTACGATTCTTGACTGCGTTATTGATGACATCGTCTATTGCCACAGCCATCGTCTTCTCATATCTCCGACCAGAATCATGGGAAAGCATAGCCACAGTGCTCGCCATCGCGTTCGCGGTTGGCCAAGTAACCTATGGCCTCCTCAAGCCTACGGGGATTTACGACTGGATTCACCAAGTCACGAGGCCAGCTCCACCCGCTGAAGGCAGGAAGGAAGCAGATTCATGCCCAGATTAGATGCCATCGACTACTCATGGGGGCGCCCCGCATTGCGTGCCCTCATGACCAACAAGATCGTCGCCGTCATCCGGTACCTGACAGGCGCTGGAAAGGCTATCACACCGGCTGAGCTCCGTCAGCTCCACGAGGCCGGGATTGCCGTGGTTTTCTGCTATGAGACCACAGCCAGTCGAGCTCTTGGCGGACAGTCGGCTGGCGCCTCAGACCGGGATTCCGCAAACACGGCGTTGGAGATGCTCAATGCTCCACGGGGAACACCGATTTATTTCGCCATCGATTTTGACGTAAGGCCTAGTGACATGAAAACCGTATTAAATTACCTCGATGCCTGCAATGACCTGACGTATCCCGCTCGACCATACGGGAGCGCCGACGTCATGAATGCCGCTCAGATGCCAGGTTGGCAAACCTATGCATGGTCACATGGTGTAGTAAGCGACTACGCAGTTCTCTATCAGTGGAAGAACGGGCAAATGATGGGAGGAGCTCCAGTGGACTACAACGAGATACGGGACCATTCGCTCCTCGGGGCTTGGTGGCCCTCATCCATGACGCCTCAGGTATGTACAGATTATGGGGCTGCCACTTATGTCGTCCAACCAGGCGACACCTTATCCCACATTGGAACTCAGGCCGGTGTCGCATGGCAAGACATCTACGAGATCAATCGCCTCATTATCGGCCCTGACCCAAACCATATTGAGCCGGGGCAACGCCTCGTCATGCCGCCTAGTCGTCCGCAAATGCCACCGGGGATAGATTGGCAGGCCATCTACACCGTGCAATCTGGCGACACCCTCTCAGACATTGCAGTCATGACCGAAAGCACTGTCGCACAGTTAGTCGCCTGGAATCAAGGGGCCTATCCCACGTTGATCACCAATCCCAATCTCATCCAACCAGGTTGGCTCCTCAAGATCAACTAAGAAGAGGCCCGCAATGATTCCTATTTTCCTTCCAGTATTCAACATTAGCGACGAAATTGAAGCCACTCTCATCGCCACCGTAGGCAGTGTGATCGGGGCGGTGGTCACCGCGATATTCTCCTACCTGGCCAATCGTCGCGCCAAGGAGGCCCGAGACCAAATTACCAATGGTCATCCTAGAAATGTTCGCGACGACCTCGACCAGCAATTCTCGTTCATGAACCAACACATGGATGAGCAGAGAGACCTCCTCACGACTGTGCTCCACCGCCTTGACGGCATCGACGTCGACATGCGCATCATCAGACATGACACCGCCATCACCACAGAAGACCTCCACGAACGCATAAAGCGACTCGAACACACCCGCGTAACTAGGCAGTCCAAACACAGGTCTCCGATCCCATGAGAAAACGCACATTCATCGCCGGATCAACTGCCAATAGAGCCTCTCGGGCTACCGCCAGACCCCTCAAAACGGCGCCCGCCTGAGTGCACCTTGCGCCCGATGAATATCCAATGAATACTCAATCAGCTCCACAGGATCTCATTTGAGGCCTGCTTTGCCGGCAATTCGGATATATCTCTTGCCTTACTCACACTCGTGAGATTGTATTCCCCATTGCACTCATCCCCACCCAAGAGCGTCGCCATGGCGACGCCCTTTTTTTATACGCACAGCGAATGGAGGCCTCGCCATGCCCAAGGACGTTATTGCCGACCTGAAGGAGTTGGCGCAGTTGTGGCCCTTACTCGGAGACGCAAAGACGAGCAATACAATTGACTCCTCTAGCCATTCATGCCTTGCACACGAAACGGCACCGCTCCGCATCAGTGTCTTGGACCTGACACGTGAAGTGCAATCCGCAGTCACCGAACTCGCAGCAATTCTAGGTCTCCGTAACCCACAACAGCCCGGAGGCATTCACGAAGCGCAGATTCCAAGTACGATACAACTAATCATGCACGACATTCGCGAGCGGCTTGGCAGCAGTAGTTGGAATGACCTAGAACCAGTTGTTAGCGCCATCGTCGACGCGGTGCTCGCACGGACTCGTCACGTGCTAGGCGAGGAGGACACTGCCACCCACTGCCCCCTCTGCCAAGGCCCCCTTCTCACAAGCATAGACCGCGTCTCATGTCAAGTATGCGGAGACCTCACCCCTCCAAAGTACATGACCATCCGAGAGGCCGCCGAGGCTTTCGGAGCCAATTGGGAAGCCCTTCGAAAAGCATGCCACCGACACAAGCTGACCCCAGTTCTGCAGGTGTGGCCACCCCAATATCCAGTCGACCAACTGAGACTGCGGGTGCGTCCCATAGAGTGGTGGAAATTGTGGTGACGGTCTGAGCGTCGTTGATGGCGTTTGGGGCGAGTCACCGGAGTACCCGCTTAGTTGTTCGAAGACCTTGAAAGGACCACCGATGAC
>Ga0123357_10000021_pt1 | contig 137168 bp, 118 predicted proteins | sample TergutEmb28metaG_FD_89873 | JGI IMG/M metagenome (GOLD analysis project Ga0123357, IMG submission 89873) | Embiratermes neotenicus P4 segment gut microbial communities from Petit-Saut dam, French Guiana - Emb289 P4 | ecosystem: Host-associated > Arthropoda: Insects > Digestive system > Gut ...
CGTCCAGGGGCAGCCACCCGCCGCCGTAATCGAAGATCCGGTTTACATCTCGCCCTGCCGCATGTTGCCGTGACCGGGTTAGCAGGATTCCCCAGCTTTCTCCGAGTGTGCCTGGTGGGCATACTCGAGGAATCTCGGAGAAACTCGGCGAACGCGACACACCGTGCAGGAGAAAACCCTATGTTCAAGGCCATTGAGGAGCCACGCGCATATCCGCGCGGGTACTTTGCCAGCAAGCTTCGCCCCGCGCGTGAGGTGCGCCTCATCCAGGTCACCGATGAAGTGTGGGACGCATTCGGCGGCGACATGACCGCTATCGAGAAGGCGTTGGCGTCGCTCGCACAGCTCGTCGCGAGTGCGAAAAGCTTGCCGCCGAAGAAGGCGAAGCCGAAAACGAAGAAGCGCTCCGCAGCGTAATCCGTGTTTGTTCGCAGCGGCGCCTTGAACGTGTGTAATTCATGCGTACAATGACACACGTCAATGTCGCCGCTGATTGATAGGACTGAGCGCTTTGGTATTCGCGCATCGACCGAGGAGATTGCGATGCTTCAGGCTCTGGCGGACGATGCCGGACTGTCTTCGTCCGATATCGTTCGCCAACTCATTCGAGCGGCATACAAAGACAAGTTCGGCGACAAGAAGCCGAAGCTCAAAGGATGAAGAGCATACGGCACTAACGACAGCAGTCGTGCGGGGCACGCGGACCGCGTTGGCGATCTTGCTCGAGATGGCGGCCAAGGCACGCGCCGGCCGCCCGTGGGACGCCGTCGTCGCTGCCGTCGAGACGCTATGTGCGGGCGCTGTTACGTCTGCACAGGAGGCGCCCACTTTGCCGACGTTCCTCCAACATCTCGAGGATTGGACGAGCGGCGAGCTCGCGAAGAAATACCCTCACCACATCAAGGTGAAGAAGAGCGCCGACGGGGACGAGACGCGCATCCGCAAGCACATCGCGCCGGTGCTCGAGAGCGTCCTCGTCGACGAAGTCACGCTCGACCACTGCGAACTGGTGATGGCCGGCATCCCTGCCGAGCGATCGGACGGGACGCGGCGCCAAGTGGCGCAGGTTCTCCGACGAGGACTTGCGCTCGCCGTGTACCCGTGCCGCTACCGCAAGGACCAGCCAATCCCGCAAGGCTGGCTCCCGAAGGTGAAGAGCAACAAGGCGAAGGAGTGCCTCTACCCCGACGAGGATCGAGCGCTCCTTGCGTGCGCTCCGACGGACAGTCACCCCGGCGTGCCGCTTCTTCGCCGCCTTGCTTACGGCTTGCTCGCCCGTGAGGGTATGCGCGCCGACGAGCTCGCCCGTATCGAATGGCGAGACGTCGATCTGGAACGCGGGCGCATCGACTTGGACGTCAACAAGACAAGCGATCCACGAGCTTGGGCGCTCGGGGATGGCTCGCTCGCCGCCCTCCGGATCTGGAAGGAGAACTTCTGCAAAGGAGCGACGCCGAAGGATCGCGTGCTGCAACAAGACGGCGTGCCGCTCGACATGTCGCGTCTCGCCGAGCAGCTCCGAGACGATCTCCACGCTGCTGGCGTCAACCGCGAAAAGCTCTTCGAACGGAGCGCCACCCGCTTGCCTATCCGAGCCCACGACCTCCGCGCCACGTTCGTGACCGTCGCCCTCGCCACCGGCAAGACGGAGGCATGGGTGGCCGATCGAACGGGGCACCGCTCCTCGCAGATGATCAACCGATACCGGCGCCGAGCGCGAACGTGGACGGAGCAAAAAACTCGGCGAGCTGATCGCGCTTCACAAGGCGCTGCCGGACCTCTCTGCCCCATGTACCGCCCCATTTTCAGTGGGCCAACCGGGACTTGAACCCGAAACCAATGGATTAAGAGTCCACTGCTCTACCAATTGAGCTATTGGCCCGCGAGAACGTGCCCAATACCTTTTCGTGCGGCTTCATGTCAAGCGTCACATTGTAGCTGCTAGTAAGGCTCGAATATTCTCATGCGCCTTGCCGCTAAGACTAAGCTAGTGCTCTGACAGGATTCGGAGAGACCCTATGAAGGCACTCGTAACGGGGGGCGCGGGCTACATTGGCTCGCACATGGTTCGCACGCTGCTCGATGTGGGCCATGAAGTGATGGTTTTCGACGATTTGTCGACAGGGCATCGCGACAGCGTGCCGGATTCCGTGGCGTTCATCGAGGGCAACATCGCCGACGCGTCGCAAATGCAAGTCGTTCTTGCCAACGCACGCGTCGACGCCGTTTTTCACTTCGCCGCGAAGATTTGCGTCGAAGAATCGGTGCGTTCTCCGCGTCAATATTACCAGGGTAATCTTGTTGCATCTCTCCGTTTGCTCGATGCCGTGCTCGACGCCAAGGTGCCGTATTTCGTGCTGTCGTCCACGGCAGCCGTGTATGGAACCCCCGACGAAGTCCCAATCCCCGAAGATCATCCCAAGCGTCCTCTCAATCCGTATGGCGAAACGAAACTCGCTGTGGAGCGCGCGCTTTGCGGCTATGGGCGTGCGTACGGTCTGAAGTGGGCTGCACTCCGGTACTTCAACGCGGCCGGTGCATACCCCGCGGCGGGGCTCGGTGAACGGCACGATCCGGAAACCCACCTTTTGCCAATCGTTCTTGACGTTGCGCGCGGCAAGCGCCCGTCGATTTCGGTCTACGGAACCAACTGGCCCACGGCCGATGGCACTTGCGTTCGCGACTACATTCACGTGCGCGATCTCTGCGAGGCGCACCTTGCTGCTGCGTCGTACCTCGCCAGCGGCGGCGAAAGCGGCTCATTCAACCTTGGTACAGGGCAAGGCCACTCGGTGCATGAAGTCATTGAAACGGCCAGGCGAGTCACCGGCCGAACGATCGCCGTCACCGTGGCAGAACCTCGCTCGGGCGACCCTGCCGTTCTTGTTGCAAATGTTGAACGTGCCAAAAAAGTGTTCGGCTGGCAGCCGAAACGCACCGATTTAGGTGGCATCGTGGCCGACGCTTGGGCATTCATGCAAAGTACGCAACGTCGCGAATGAAGCCAATGCAGCAAATCAAAAACGACGCAAAACAGGCAAGGCAAGCCAAACAAGCAAAGCAAACGAGACAGGACGGCACGCCGCGCACGCTGCGAAGGCTTTTTTTTTGTTCGTTTTCGCGGCATTTTTCACGGTTTTTCCGTACCTACGCGCGGTCAACAACCCAAACGAATTCGGCCGCGTTTTCACTTCCATAGCCATTGTCGAACACCACACGTTCGCAATCGACCAGCCCGTGGCGCTCTGGGGCTGGGTCAACGACATGGCGATCGTCCCATCGAAAACAGACGGCACCTCACACTACTTCACGGTGAAGGGGCCCGCGCTCGTCTACGCGAGCGTGCCAGCGTATTTCCTATTTTCAAAAGTCGTTGCGCCGGCCTTGGGTCACCATTACCCAACGGCGCAATCTTCCCAAGAAGACAAGCTTTGGTGGCTTCGCAACAGCACTTGGGCACTTCGCATCGCGATCATCCAAATTCCGTGTTTCTTCTTCCTTCTTTGGTTCGAGAAGTACTTGCGTGATTTCACGTGGGATCCGCTTCTGCGCTACGCCGTAGTGGCCGCGTGCGGACTCGGCACTAATTTTCTTGCGTATACGCACATGTTCGCGAGTCACTCGCCGTATGCGGCCTCGGCTTTCGTCGCGTTTGCGTTGACCGAACGCGAAAGGCGGCAGTCGTACGGCGAAGTGGCGAAGCGGCGCTGGACAATCGCCATGCTCGTTGGATTTTTCACGAGTCTGTGCGTCTCCTTCGAATATCAATCGCTTTTCGTTGCCATCATTTTATCGATTTATGGCATTTTTACATTTTGGGGGAAAAAGCAATTTCTTGCTTTTGCGCTCGGCGGTCTCATCAACATTCCGCCTGTTATGTATTTCCAATGGAAGGCATTTGGAACCCCGCTTACGCCCGGTCACCAAATGCTTCAAACCGCGCAGTTTGCCGCCATCCACAAGCACGGGCTTTGGGGCATCATGTGGCCTCAGTGGAATGCCATCAAAGAGCTCGCCATCGATCCGGGCTCGGGCTTTTTTGGAATGAGCCCGTTCATGTGGCTTGGCCTCTTGGCCATACCGCTGCTTTTGCTGTCGCCAGGTGGCAAAGGCGATGGCTTGCGGCGCTCGGAAATGCGCGTTGCAACAGCCGTTTGGGCGCTCGCGTGCGCGGCGCTCGTCGGCGTCAATGCGGGATTCATCGAGTGGCGCGGGGGTTGGACCATCGGGCCGCGCTACCTCGTTCCGGCGGCGCCCTTCTTCGCCTTTGGCGCCGCGTGCGCGCTCGAGCGTTTTTCCGGTGCGAGCGTCGCACGTCGAGCCATCGCGCGTGGCACCGCCGGCGGCCTTGCCCTCGCAAGCGTTCTTGCCATTGGCACCGTGGGCATCTTCGTCGACACGTTGCCCGAAGAAACCGCGCGACCCTTCGCGCAATTCGTCATTCCGCTCGCCTTTGCCGGCTTCGTTCCCCATCACGTGGCCGAGTGGTTCGGCTGGACAACGACGACCTTTTGGTACGTGGTCTGTGGGGCCATGCTGCTCGCCCCTACCCTTGCCGGGCTTTGGCGAGCGCACGACACGGGGCGCATCTACGGGCTGCGAGTGGTGTCGTTCGTGCTCGCGCTGGGCGTGGGCATGGTTCCGGCGCTGAGCCCACCCAAAGACGGAAGCGCGCTTTTCGTTCTAAGCCCAGGAGCCCGCACATTCCCATTCACGCGGTCCTGGGAGCCGCCAGGGCGCGATCGCATCACGCGTTTGCGGCAGAACGCGGAGCACGACGGGCAGGACCAACCGTGTGTATGGCACAAACTAGCCGGTCTCGAGCGTGTCCTTGGCAACGACGCGCAAGCGGCACGCGACGAAGCCCGCGCAGCAGCAGCAGGCGCCGCACGCGATCAGTGTAAGTAGCCAACCCGTCGCACGGCGGACCTGCGTGGCGAGCCCCTTGCTCGAGCGCGCACCATGGAGTCGGGGGAGTCGGGACTTGCGATGGAACGCGACGTGCGCGAACGCGTGGAGCACACTTGTGCTCGCCTCACGCTGCTCTGTTCCATTTTCGCATCCCTGCTCGCCGTCGTCGCGTTCATCGGATGGGCAAGCGGAAAGCTATGGCTGACCGGTGCAGGCATTGGCTTTCCGCTCATGACGCCGAACGCCGTGGCCTCGGTGCTCTTCGCCGCGGCGGGTGTGGCATTGCTTGGTCACGAGCGACCATCGAGAGCCGCACGTGTGGCGGGGCGAATCGCAACGGTCGCATCCGGCCTCGTTGGCGTGGCCATGCTTGCAGAATATGTCATGCGCGCCGATCTCGCCTTTGATCGCCCTCGCTTCATGCCAACCGCATGCGGTAGCGGCGTGGCGTCGTGCGTACACCCCTCGGTCAACTCGGCGCTCGCCCTGCTGCTTCTCGCTTTCTCCGCGCTTACCATCGATGCTTCGAACCGCTTCGTGCGAACGCTGTCGCCCTTGCTCGCCTGCGTCGTTGCGTTCAACGCTGTCACGGGACTGGCCGGCTATGTCTATGGCGTTGCCCCTCCCTTTGGTACGCCGAAGTACCTCCCCCACACGGGACTGTCGATTCACTCGGCGCTCGCCTACGTGGCTCTTTCCGTCGGCATTTTGTGCGCGCGGCCGCGGGCTGGTCCCATCGCCATCATCACGAGCGCGCGGGGCGGCGGCATCGTGGCACGCAGGTTTCTGCTTGCCATCGTTCTCTCGCCGCTGGTCGGCCTTGTGTTCATGCTCGTCCATCGCGCTGGGCTTTACCCAACGGAAGTGTCGGCTGCATTGAGCTCGGTCACGGTGATGGTGATCGCCGTTGGGCTTATCATGCATAGTGCACGGACTCTCGACGAAGTCGAGCACAAGCTCGAAATGGCGCGCGCACACCTGCAGGCCCTTGTTGATCAGATGCCCGCCGGCGTTGTCTTCGTCAACGCGGCTGGAGTCGTGACGAACCACAACAGGTTCATGGAGGCCCTTTCGCCCACCGGAGCAATCGAGCTTCGCACACCACAAAACAAGCCTATTGATGCTTCACGGCTGCCCACCGAACAAGCACTTCGAACGGGCGAAGTCGTAACCGAAGAATTGCTCGTCAAAGATCCACACGACAAGCTCGTACCTGTCATTGCGTCTGCGGCGCCGGTGCGCGACGCGCGCGGCGTCACCTTCGGCGCCGTTGGTACTTTCCAAGACATCACGGCGCTCAAGGGACTCGAACGCATGCGCGAAGAATGGATGAGCGTCGTGGCGCACGATCTCCGCCAGCCGCTCGGATCGCTCTCGCTCTCGGCACAAATGCTCTCCGAGATGTCGCTACCCGAGAAAGCCGCTCGCGCGATTGCGCGAATTACCCGCGCAACCTCGCGGCTCGAGCGAATGATCGGCGATCTGTCCGATCTGTCGCGAATCGAAGCGCGTAGGCTCGTGCTCGACAGGCGCCCGCTCGATCTTGGCTTGCTCGTGAAAGAAGCGAGCGACTCGTTTGCGGCACGAGACACCTCGCGCCCAGTGCGTGTGACCGAACACGGCACGTCCGCGCGGGTTATCGCCGACGACGCGCGCGTGGATCAGATCCTCGGAAACCTTCTTTCGAACGCCGTGAAATACGGCGCACCACAAACGCCCATCGACGTTGATATCGACTGGCGTGAAAGTGAGGTCGAAGTATCGGTGAGCAACAAAGGCGCGGGGCTGCCGCCAGAAGACGCCGAACGGATCTTCCAACGCTTCGAGCGCGGATCGGCCAAAAACCGAAGCCGTGTTGCCGGCCTCGGCCTTGGCCTGTACATCTGCCGCGGCCTCGTCGAAGCCCATGGAGGCAAAATCGGCGTTCAAAGCGTTGTCGATGACCACACCGTGTTTCGCTTCACGCTTCCTCTTGCGCCGAATCTCGCCGAGCAAGACATGGGCGACGCCGCCAAAGCCGGGGCTCGCCAGCGGGCACCAACGAGCCGCCCTACGCCTTAACTAGACCGCACGGGCGGCCACCGTCGTGCCCTTTATTGGATCTTGGCGCTGGCGTCGTACATCGTCTTGACGATAACATCGACTTTGTTGTTACCGGCCGATACCTGCGTAGCGGTCGTCGAGCTCGCTTCGAAAGAGATAGCCCCACTCCCGAGATCCGCGAGCTGGGCCGCTGGGATGGTTCCAGCCCCTGCACTAGAATCGAACACGCAGGTCACCGACACCACGGAATCCATGTTCGAAAAGTCGGCGTTCGACATCACAACCACAATCTGTTCCGAAGCAGCCCCATTGTCCCAGGTTAATGTGTAGTCGGAATTTTGCTGCATAGCGGTCAAGTCAGACGTAAAAATCGGCATATGAGGGGCTTTTAGACTTGCGGAGAACGCGGGAAACGTGGCTCCCTTGGCTACCACCGAGACATCGTCGCCACTGGTGATCCAGTTATTGCTGCCGATGTCGAAGGTGTAGGACGGGTTGGCGTACCAACCCGACGAGTCGTCCCATGTGAGCGTTGCAGATTTATCTCCGACGTTGATGGTGATGTCTCCGGCGCTGACCTCCGGTCCTGTGTATATCGTTGCCGGTGTATGGCTTGTCTTGCAGCCGAGCGGCAGGTTACCAGTGATATTGCTAGCTTGCGGATCGACATAGAACTGGGCCAAGGTGGAAGACTTCAGCGTTACGTCGTCTACCATCCGGAACTCGGTCAGGCCCTCAATCGAAACCATGCCGTTCGAGTTTGCGGTGCCTTGGCCTCCCCCACCTGTCTGCGTGTTGTTCCCGGTGTTGCCCGAAGAGTTATCGTTGTTGCTACTGCTGCTGCACGCGACGAACGCGATGGTACCGCCTGCGATGAGCAGCGTAGTGGCGAGCGAAGCGAATGTTGTCTGTCGAAAGTTCATGACTCCTCTTAAACTCAACAATGAAATGGGTATGTATGATTTGCGCATAACCCCCCATTCGTCCTTTTTTCCCTCCGGTTGCTTCGATGACGAAAAAATCGACTGCGGAATTATGTCGCGAATACAGCACAGGCGAGCGCAGTTGCAGCTGTCCGCGTAGCGCAGCGATGTCCACGCTGTTCGAGTTCCCTATCGAGCTCGCCGAGCACGATAGGCACGAGACCTGGCCCTACCACTTTGTCGAATTCGTTGCTTTGGCAAGTTGCGCTTTAAGCTCCGCAACGAGCGCCAACGCTTCTTTTTCGGATTTTTGGGCGGCTTCCTTGGCTTTCCGCTCCGCCATTTTTTCGGCTCGCTCGATCGCATCAGATTCCAAGGAGACTTCGCCGCTGGTGGGCCACCATTGAAAACCGGCTTCATCGTTGGAAATACGCAATTTGCAGCCTTCGTCGACCGCAATGAAATACCCATTGAGCGTGGGCGAGTACACCGGGCCTTCCCCAGCATAAACTCGCCTGAACTGCCCGCGTTCATCGTGCCGCCATAGCTGCAAGAGATGCGCTCCGTGTTCGTCAGGAGTGGAGCCAGTGCGAAGGCGAGTGCGGCGAGGCCTGATAAGAGGATCGAAAATGCACAACTCCGAAATTCCGGCACTCTCGCACTTTCTTGGCACAACCTCGTAATCTTTGCGCGAATTCGTTCTGCTCACCACTTCAATGGCCAATATCGGTACCGTGTACCCCGGTTCCCACGTGTGTATGCTGGACTCCTTATGCGAGCTGTCCGGCAAGGCCGGACGAAACACGGATACATCCGGATCGAGGCCAACACTGGGCCAATCTTTCATCCAGCGAATGCCTATGTTGTGTTCCACCTGGGTACAGGGCTGCGAGCGCGCCCACCAGGCGAGAATGGCTTCTATCAGGTTGATGGCTTTGGCGTGATCGGGAGACTCCGGCATGGTTTCCTCGGACAGCTCCCAATCTCGCCAATCACGCGGCAGCTTATAATCACGATGATGATGCAACTCGCGCGCGCCATGATGCATGATTGAGGAGTTTAGCATGTGTTTGCCTATGCCCTGAGCACATCGCACGCCAATTGCCACATGCCATAATTTGCTGAAAAAATGGTGGAATGCGCGGTGTCCCACCTGTCGCGGACAAAATTTTGGGTGTCCGCGACAGATGGGGGCGAGGCAGGCACGAGGCCGCCCCTACCAATGCTTCTCAAAACTCGTGCATGTCTTCCGCGATGCCCGGGTCCGATGCTGGAAGAATCCAAGTCACGTCTTGGAACGTGTTCGAATCCTTATCAGCGCCGGCGCCAGGCGTGCCAGCTTTCGGTCTGGCAGCGTTGATAAAATTGGGAATGCCACCCGTGTAAGCAACGCCAATGCTTGGGCCACCCGCACCACTTCCGGCGATGCCTGGTCGGCCTCCGCGCCCACCAGGATACGTACGGCCCGCAATCCCCGGGGCTAAATCACCCGCAGCACCGCCGGCCGCGGACACCGTAGGGGCGCGATTCATCGCGCCCTCGGGATTGGCCAACCGCGGTTGGGCGCCATGAATGGCGCCCCTACGAATCAAGGCAAATTGAACGCTCTTACCTCATTGCCCGTGAAAATAGGAATGAGCACGCGATTTCGCTTCGTGTCAAAGCCAATGTCGGCAGGCGATTTGACATTCTCGATAATTACTTTGAACTCAGAACCTGGCGTGCCGCGATAAAGTGCGGCGGCGTCCCAGCTCGAGATCACGAGATCGCCGTTCGGCGCCAGAATGATGCCATCGAGCGACGCCTTTGGAAGCTTTTGCGCGTCGGCCTTTTTGCCCTGATCGTCGATCGAATACAGATCACCACCGAATGTGACGACCCAAGTTTTGCGGCCTTGACGTAAAACGCCATTTGGCGCGGCCAAGTCTGTGCTTTTCGCAATGGTTGTAAGCTTCTTGTTCTTGTCGACAAGGTAAATGGCGTCGGTTCCTGTTGATTCGAAACCTTTTGCGCCGGCTTTCTTGCCAGAATCGGAAACGATAACGCCGTTGTCGGTTGCCGTAATATCGTTGAGGAACGTTGCGCCCGGCACCTTCACCTCGCCAGCGGGCGCGCCTGTTTTGCGATCGAAAATGCGCACGGTATCGATGTCGGCAACGTAAAGCTTGTCACCAAAGAAAGCGGAGCCCTTCGGCGCGTTGAGTGTGACCTTATTTTTTCCGCCTTCAATCCACTTCAGTGTTTCGACCGTGCCATCGGGCGTAAGGCGCGAGATGAACCCGTTGTTGTCGCGATCCGTTGGGCCGCCGTTGACGTTCGACACGAGGTACAGATCCTTCGCATCGTCGTAAAGAACCGACTCCGGTGTCATGAGCCCCACGTTTTTCCATGTGGCCACCGGTTCTTGCGCTGCGCTTGCATCGGGCGCGGCAGGCGCAGGCGGAACCACGGGCGCTGTTGACAGATTCGGCGCTGGTGCGGTCGATTCACCGACCGCTGGTTGCGGCTCGGACGTAGCCGAGGCAGCGGGTGTCGACGAATCCGTTTTCGCGCACCCAGCCAAGCCAGCGAACATGGCAAACATCGAGGTCGCAACAGCAGCAACGGCGCCAACGGGAAAAGTGGGACGAGTCATCAGAGGCCTCCAGACGGTCATTCGGGTGAAAGGGCTTCCCTACACCCAAATGCATGTGATCTGCAATAACCTCGGCCCTGACATTTCTGCAATGCCGCAACGCAATCGTATCGGAAGCCTCCGACATTCGAAATCGGAGGCTTCCGTACTGGCACATACGTGCGCTACGCAATGAGCGCCAGTTATCGTGCCCTTTATTCTTGGGGCAGCGGCGCTATCGCGGCGGTGTCGTTGTACGTCGTCTTGACGCTAACATCGACTTTGTTGTCACCGGCCGGTGCCCGCGTCGCGGTCGTTGACGTTGCTATGAAAGTGACAGCATCACCCGCGCCGAGATCTGTGAGTTGGGCCTTTGGAATGATTCCGCTTCCGTCAATGGAATTGAACACGCAGGACACCGTCGTTGTGGTTCCCCCGGATGTGTTCAACAACATGACCTGAATCTGTTCCGAGGCAGCCCCGTTGTCCCACGTTAGCGTGTAGTCGGCACCTTGCGCCATGGTGGTCAAGTCAGACGTGAAGGTCGGCATATGAGGCGCATTGAGGTTTGCGGTGAACGCGGGGACCGTGTCTCCTCCCGCTGCTGCCACCACCGACACATCGTCGCCACCGGTAATCCAGTTATTTTCGGCGTCTAAACTTCTGGAATACGAATTCGACGCATCGTCCCACGAGAGCGTTCCAGAATTATCTCCGATGTTGATGGTGATGTCTCCGGCGCTGACCTGCGCGGGCAGCGGCCCTGTGTTCCCTGTACCATCCGGCGCTTCATCTGTCTTGCAGCCAAGCGGCAGGTTACCAGTGGACGGACCAGCTACCGGATCGGCGTAGAACGTGATCGAGGCGTTAGTCATGCCCGTTTCGGTCGCCTTCGTGGTCGAGCCCGTGATCATAACCGTGCCGATCGAGTCTGCGGTGGCCTCTTGCCCTCCCGAATCCGTCGTCTCTGACGGGTTACCCGAATCGGTCTCTGGGTTACCACCCGCATCCTGCTGAGTGTTGCTCCCGTTGTTGTTCGAGGAGTTATCGTCGTCGCTACTGCACGCGACGAATGCGATGGTACCGCCTGCGATAAGCAGCATAGTTGCGAGGGAAGCGAGTGTTGTCTGTCGAAAGTTCATGAGACCTCTTTTTTCCATTTGCGTAAAACTTCCGCAACGGTTTGCGCAGCTATACCATCAGAGCCGGCAGCATCAACATACTCGTCGAATGCACAGCGCGCTCATCGCTGCTTGTGGCCGATGACCCAATAGCTCAATCCCGGAACGACAAGCCCAACACGCGACGCCGCGCGTGACAAAGCATTGTCGATGCGAAACGCGCCGTCGACAACAGTAGTTACCGCTGCGGCATTGGACCACGCTGTGCTCGATGATTCGAGCGGCGGCAAAGGCCGGTGGACAAGACTTGCAGCATGTTCGCCAAGCACCGCGATCGCGCGGGGCACAAGCAGACTGTGAAAAAGGCCCCCGCGCTTGTCGATATGAATGCCGGCGGCTTCGATCACTCTGTCGCAGATTTTGGGTTTATAGCGACGATGGTGCAAAAGCCGCGTGTCGTGTCGGCTGAAAAGCGATTGCCACGCAGGCACGCTAACAAGGAGTAGTCCGCCAGGTTCGAGGCAATTTTCAACCACGTTGCGCACGAAGCCGATGTCGTCTTCCACGTGCTCGATGACGTCGAGCATGATGGCCGCGCCGAATACTTTTTTTGGCATCTCGCGCGTGAAACTCAAACGCGGATATTGGTGGCCGAGCTCGGTTATCGTTTCATCACGATAGTTCGCATCCCAGCACGTGACGCCCCGAACGCGACCGCCAAACCCGGCCAGCAAGTGCGCCGCAAAGTAGGCGTCGCCTGCACCGCAATCGAGAACCGATACCGGATCGTACGAATCGCGCGATCCGCGTTCATGAAGCGCTCGATCAAAAATCGAGCGGAAGAACGCCGCGCGGCTTTTTTCCCAGGGATGGCGAGGTCCAGAATTCTTTTCGATCAGATCCATGGAATTGGCGATTCGTGATGCTTTCCAATCGAAAGCGGTCTTCGTGTTGGCCCCATAACATGCGTGCTAACATTACTGCCGGGACTTCGTCCCGCGCTACGCGTTTCCGCTTCGCGGAAAGCAGTCATGTTAGACTTGTCTTCAAGGGGGCGCGGCGCCCCCTCTTGCCCGCAAAGCGGGCAATTCACCCCTCCGCGAAGTCGCTCCCGCGACTTCGTTAGCACTACTGCCGAGGAATCCCGGCAGTAGTGCTAAAAGCAAGGGTAATGCCTTTATGTGCGCTCGTCATTCCTTGTTACAACGAAGAACGCCGTCTCGATGTGGGCGAGGTGCTGCGGCTTTGCTCGAGCCCTGGGGTCCGCGTTTACCTCGTTGACGATGGCTCGCGTGACCGAACGCGCGCGCTCATCGAAAGCGTCGCGGCGCAGAGCAGCGGGCGCGCAGTCGCTCTCGCTCTGTCAAAAAACGGCGGCAAAGGCGAGGCTGTGCGTTTCGGCATGCGCGATGGAGTCGAGGCAGGGGCGGACTTCTGCGGCTACCTCGACGCCGACTTCGCCACGTCGGTCGACGAGATCCTCCGGCTCAAACAATTGGCCGAAGCAGGCACCGCCGACGTTGTCATGGGCTCACGAATTTCCATGGCTGGCACGGCCATTCGCCGCAAAGCCACACGTCATTACCTTGGTCGCGTCTTTTCTACGGCCGCGTCGACTGTACTTCGTGCCCCTTTTTACGACACACAATGCGGCGCAAAGCTTTTTCGCAACACGCCGATTTTTCGTGCGTCGATCGAGCAGCCATTCCGATCGCGGTGGATTTTCGACGTCGAGATCCTCGCTCGCTTGCTCGGCGGCTTCGGCGGCGTGCAGGGCGTTGCGTTCTCGAAGTTTCGCGAGGTGCCGCTGAATGCCTGGGTCGACGTTGTCGGCTCGCGCGTGCGCATGCGCGAGCTCACTACCGTTGGTCAAGAATTGCTTCGCATCGCGTGGGACCTGCATTGTCGGCGCAGAAATATGTAAAATACAAACATGATTTCCTTTGCCCGCGAGCGCCCGCTTTCGCCGAGTTGGCTCCGGCTCGCATGCATTTCAGCGCTTGGCCTCGTGCTCACCATGGCACTTTGGCCTGTTCTTTTTCGGCATTATCCGGGTTCGGGTGGGGGCGACGGCGTCTTTTTTTTTCGCATGATCGAGGCAGGCAAAGTGAGCCTGCTCCGATGGCACGAGCTGCCGCTCTGGAATCCCTACGAGTGCGGCGGCGTACCGTTGTGGGATAACCCGCAGTCCATCGCTGCGTCGCCACTCGTGCTCCTTCTTACGTCAGCAAGCACCGCAGCAACCATCGGGGCGTGGATCATCCTGCACGTTACCGCCGGTTTCGTGGGGCTTTGGCTCTTGTCTCGCAGCGAGCTCGGGTTGTCTCGCGGCGCAGCCTTCGTTGCCTCGTGTCTGTTTGCATTCGGGCTGCCAATCTCGAACCATCTTGGCGGCGGGCACACGGCCTTTGCCGGCTTTGTCTACTCGCCTCTCGCCCTGCTTTTCTGGCGCCGCGCCGAAGTCGATGTGCGCTACGCCGTGGGTCTCGGCCTGCTCGTTGCGCTCATGTTTTACGAAGGCGGCGTGTACGCGCCGGCACTCATCGCACTGATGCTCGCGGCCGAAACACTAACGCGTTTGTCGTCCGTCCGGCGCGCGCTGCATGTGTTTCGCGCTGGGGTCGTCGTCGTCGTCGTGGCGGGGTGCGTAGCCGCCGCGCGCCTCCTGCCGGTGATCGATCAAATTGCACATTACAAGCGCCAGCTCGATGCGGAAACGGATTTCGTCGACTGGCAGATGCTCAAAGACATGTACCTCGACAGGTGGCACGCGTTGCATACGCCGCCCCATGCTTACGTGTGGGGCGAGTACGTCGCGTACATTGGCGTCATCGTGCTGGTGTTCGCCATGGCGGGCCTGCTCCTATCCATCACCAGGGAAACATGGTTTTTCGTGACCGCGCTCATTGTGTTCGCGCTCATGCTCGGCAACTTCGCACACCTGGCGCCGTGGACACTTCTGCGCACGTACGTGCCGCCGTTTCCGTCGCTGCGCGTGCCTTCGCGCTTCCGGCTTCTTTTCGTGATGTTCATCGCAGGCTATGCGGGCATCGCCGTGGACAGGCTGCCAATTTTCTTGGTGCGTATCTTTGGCTCGAGGCCACTCACCCGCGCCGCGGGCGTCGCCATTGCCTGCGTTGCGCTCTTTGGCGCCGGTGATGTGGCAAGCCATGCGGTCGACGTAATCAACACCCAGTGGGATGGCCCGCTGCCCGGAGCCGTCACGCCGTCGGCGCAGTTGTTTCTCGGCGGCCCTGGCATCGCGCAATTCATTGACCAACCGCGCCAGAACCGCGGCCGGCTCGAGTGCTGGGAAGAATGGGCCCCGCATGCGGGCGCCCCCCTCTGGACCGGAAACGTGCCGCAAGCGCGCTCGGAAGGTGACAAAGCCCATATCGAGAACGTGTCACGCACGCAGAACTCTTTCACCATTGAGGTTCGTGCCGACGAACCTACAACGATTCTTTTGAACACGTCGTTTGCGCGCGGCTGGCGCACGAGCGTAGGCCGTACAAGAGCGCAAAACCACGAACTTGTCGTCGATGTTCCTGCCGGGCATCATACCGTGCGCGTTTGGTACTGGCCCGTCGGGCTCACCGCGGGCTTTTGGGTGACGGGGGTTAGCCTCGCTTTGTCGCTCATCGCGCTTATCGCACTCGCGCGTTTACCGCAGGGCCCAACGCAGGTATCGCGGCGCGTAGCAGACTGGTAAACATGCTCTAACGATGCAGGCGAACCGATACTACGCCCCCGCGTGGGTGCGCACCTGGCTTTGGCTTCTGGTGGGGATTGTCATTGTCATGGTTGCTCTTGGCGGCGCAACCCGCCTGACCGGATCAGGACTATCCATCACCGAGTGGAAACCCGTGACCGGCGCCATTCCGCCGATGTCGCATGCCGCCTGGCTCAGCGAATTCGAAAAATACCGGCAAAGCCCACAATATGAATTGCTCAACCCGTGGATGTCGCTTTCCGATTTCAAATCTATCTATTGGTGGGAATGGAGCCACCGCCAATTCGGTCGTGCCATTGGATTCGTGTTTTTCGTACCATTTTTGATTCTCGTGCGGGGTTATATCCGACGCGAGGCCTCCGGCAAGCTCATCGCCGGGCTTGGCGGCTTGTGCGTTCTTGGCGCTCTGCAGGCAGCCATGGGCTGGATCATGGTGGCTTCAGGCCTGCAGCCCGGAATGATCGCGGTAGCGCCGGTCAAATTGATGCTCCATCTCGTGGTGGCAGCATGCATTCTCGCGGTTTTGGTGCACTTCGCCGTGAAGTTATCTCCAGCAAGCCCAAGCCGTATTGACTCGAAAATTTCTGTTTGGGCGAAGGCGTTGCCCTTCCTTATTTTGCTGCAAATTGCGCTCGGCGGGCTTGTGGCTGGATCAAAAGCTGGTTTTGCTTACAGCACTTGGCCGCTCATGAATGGCCGACTCATTCCGCCGGTCAACGACCTTTTTGCCAAATCGCCATTTTACGAAAACTTTTTTGACAACATCACACTCGTGCAATTTCAGCACCGAATGGTGGCTTATGTCGTAACCGCGGTTGCCATTGCTTACGTAATAGATGCGCGCGGTGTGGGGCGCCATAACCCGCGCACGCATGCAGCCCGCCATGCCTTTTTTCTCTTGGGGCTTGTTGGTCTGCAATCGCTCCTTGGCATTGTGACTTTGCTTTTCTGGGTGCCTTTGTGGGCGGCTCTTGCACACCAAATCGTGGCGATGGTGATTTTCGTCGTTGCCTGCCACGGGGCCTTTTCGGCTATTCGCCACCAAGAGGAGTCAGAATCGCCTGCGCCCCGTCGAGCAGGCGCGCCGGCAGCTCGTGAGCCATGCGCGCACGCTTCGTTTCAAGGTACCGACGAGAAAATGGGTTCGGCGGAATGATCACCGGCATGCGGCCGACGACTTCGATGCCCAGCGCGTGCAGCCCTTGCACCTTGGCCGGATTATTGGTCATCAAAACCACGCTTTTTACCTCGAAGTACTGAAGCATGTCGGCGGCTGCGTGGTATTCGCGCGCATCGTCGGGCAAGCCGAGAAGACGGTTGGCGTCCACCGTGTCGGCGCCGTGGGATTGCAGATCATATGCACGAATTTTGTTCGCCAGGCCGATTCCACGGCCTTCCTGGCGGAGGTAAAGAACGGCACCGGCGCCACGGCGAACAACTTCGGCCAGCGCTACATCGAGCTGTTCTTTGCAATCGCACTTGAGCGAGCCAAAAACTTCGCTCGTCATACACTCAGAGTGGATGCGCACCAAGACGGAAGAGCCGCCGGTAATGTTGCCGTGAACGAGCGCAACGTGCTCTTGCACCAAAGCACTGCCGGCATCGGTGGCCTCGTGCGTTGTCCGGAACACATGGGTTTTGTAAAAACCGAAACGCGTTGGCAGGTCGGCCGACGCGATCCATTCAGTGTGAGGCCGGATCACCCTGGGGACGTGCATCTCATCTTCTCCTGACGATCCGTGAACTTCCTTGGGCTGTCCGAGCAAGAAGGGTACTCGTTACAAAAGTCTAATGCCGACGAGACTTTCTGTCATCCATGGGCTAGGTATGCAAGCGGCAGAGGTGAGTGAACATCTCTTCCAGGATCGCTTCGGCAGGACGGCGCGAGCTTTTGAGCGCGAGATCGGCCTGTTCGAGCACGGTAAGCCAGCGTTCGAGTTCACGCGGCCGAAACGACCGAAGTTTGCTTGCAAGCTCGCGCGCACGAAACGCCGGAACGATTCCCGCGCGCACAGCGGCCTCGTCGAGGCTCATGCCTTGCCCAAGAGCCTCCCTTAGCTTGATGAGCTGGCGCAGCGACCACGCCACGGCGCCCACAAGAGGCAAGCCGCGATCACGCGGATCGTAGACATCGCCAAAGAGCAAAAAAATAACCTTCAAATCTTTTCGGCTTACGGCATCGACGAGTTTCCACGTGTCGGCAAGGCGTACACGCGTGACAATCGCGGCGGTGGCTCCTTCGGTGATGGGCGCGTTCGGTCCGACATAGAGCGAGAGGCGCTCGAGCACATCGTCGAGGCATGACAAATCGGGTCCGGCGATTTCCGCGATGAGCTCGGCGACGTCGCGGTTTATCGTGTGACCTTTGGAAAGTGCGCGCTGGGTGATCCACCCTGGAAGCTTTCGATTGTCGACCGCGGCGCAGTCGACGAGAAAGCCACTCTTCTTCGCGAGCGCTACAAGTTTGCGGCGGCCGTCGAGCTCGTCGCCAACGAGAACGAGGCACGTCGAATCACAAGGAGCTTTGGCGTAACCTGCAATCATATCGAGCGGCGCGATCGACTGCGAGGCAGACGATGATGCATTGGCCGCGCGGTCCCAGCGCTCGAGACCGCGCACGATAACAACCCGCTTTTTTGCCATCATGGGCATGGTGCGCATTGCCGCGAGCACCTTGTCGACATCGGCCTCGCCCGCGGTGAACTTGTCGACGTTGAAGTCGGCAAGCCCTCCAGACAAAGCGCTTTTCACAATGACACCGAGCGCTTCTTCGCGCAGATAGCGCTCTTGCCCAACCAGCAACCAGACGGGCAAGACTTCGCCACGGGTGGCGCGGTTGATAGCTTCGTCAGGCGTCATGCACCGCGACGACTAACGCGGCGAGCGCGGCGAACGCAAAAGAGAGCGATGCCAATGCCAGCAAAAGAAGTAAGCCAAAACCCCAGTCGATTGGGCAGGCCGTCGTTATAGCCCGGAACCGAACAGCCGCAGCCAGACGGACGCGTTTTGATTTCTTCCTCGGTTGTTCTCTGGAAGCCTTCCTTTGGAATGAAAGGCTGCGCGCTGCCAGTAGGCGTAACTTCGCCATTGCCGCCTGCCGACGCCGGAAGTGGATTGTTGCTGCTTGCCGGTGCACCAGCGTCGTAGGCGTTGACCTTCCTGATTGACTTGTCTTTCGCGCTAAATTGCATTGTGCGAAAGTCTTCGACTTCGTTGTCACCTTTGAGCGCGAGGAATTGTGGGCCGCCAACGACGGAGCCATCGGCCGTTCTCAAGTCGACCCTGTACTCGCCAGCTTCGAACCCACTTGGGCGCGTGAGGCTGAAGTCGAAGCGCGTGATTTTGAAGATCTTGCCGGTAAGATCCGCGAAGTCGACGTCGAAGCTTTCGACCACGGGCGACTGGTTCGAAAGCACTTCGCGAGTGTTGACCGGGCCATCGTGACCGTCGACGAGCATGCGCTTGTAGGCAACGGTTTTCGTGAAAATAAACTTCATCGGTTGATGGGCAATGGGTGGCACCGTTGGCAGCTCGATGGTGACGAAAAGGTGCCATCCACCGGCCACCTCGTCGACCGAGGTTGTTTTCAGCTTGAAGGAGCCTGCGGCGCTCGCATTGCGTGCGAAGGTCACCGCGAACGCGAGCATGGCCAATACAAACCCAGCAAACCTGACAATCCTGGAAGGGCGCATCGCGTGCATCACGTTACAGCGCAACTCGTTTGCGCTGAAATTAAAAGGGCGTTGCGATCTTCTTTCCTGGTTGCCCGCGGTGTGCTCGAAACGGCTTCGATCCTGATGATCCGCGAACTTCAAGCCACCACCATCGCCATTGGCAACTTCGACGGCGTTCACCGCGGGCACCAGTCGATCATCCGCCAGGCACGCGCGATCGCTGATGCGCACGGCCTTGCTTGCGTGGCGCTGACGTTCGATCCGCATCCAAGCGAGGTGCTTGGGCGCGGCGCGCCTGCACGTCTCACAACGCTTCCGTCGCGTATCGAGCTTCTCGTTGCAAGCGGCGCCCATCGGGCCATAGTTCTGCCATTCACAAAAGAGCTCGCGAGCTTTACACCAGAGAAATTCGCGCACGACTTGTTGCATGAGCGCCTCTTGGCCCGCATCGTCGTGGTTGGCGAAAACTTTCGCTTCGGTTGCAACCGAGCAGGCAACTTCGACTCGCTACGCACGCTCGGCGCCAAGCTTGGTTTTTCTGCCATGGCCGCTGACATTGCCGGCGATGAGAGCGGGCGGTTTTCAAGCTCGCGGGTACGCAGCGCAATTGCCGCAGGCGACATCCCCGCGGCAAACACGGTGCTCGGTCGCATGCACGCAGTCACTGGCGTTGTAGAACAAGGCGACATGCTTGGTCGTACGATCGGCTTTCGAACGGCAAACCTGGGCGGCATCGTTGAAATGCTGCCGCCGCACGGCGTGTACGCGGTTTGGGTAACGAATCTCGCCACGCCCGAGACGACCAGCGTGCCAGGCGTCATGAACATTGGTGTGCGGCCAACTGTCGACGGAACCAAACTTCGCGTCGAGGTCCACCTGCTCGAGGGCGCGCCAGATCTCTATGGTGTACCACTCAGGGCGTATTTCGTTGAGCGGCTGCGCGGCGAAGTCAAGCTCGGTGGGCTTCACGCTCTCAAAACGCAGATCGAAAAAGACATCGTGCGCGCACGCTCGGTGCTCCGCATAACCTAGACTGGCTGGGTTTGGTGATTTGGTGTTAAGAAGGCAAAAATGGATCGAAGCGAGCTTGATATCCTCGACCGCGAAAGCCTCGTGCAGCGCGCCGAGGCCGCGGGAGTTCAGCACGCGCGCATCCTCACGCGCCCCGAGCTCATCGACGAGCTCATTCGGCACGACAAGCAACTCGACGAAACACAGCTCAAAAAGTCACGAGGGTTCTTTGGCATTGCGCGTGATCTGCTGGCGCGTGTCGTCGAACGAGGGTTACACCTGCCCGACGCAGCCGATCGCCTCTTCGGCAGTGGTCCCTTTCCTCCCTCAGCACACGCGCCGCCACAAGCCGTGCCCACGCTCACACTCGCGGAAATCTACGCGGCTCAAGGGCACAAAAAGCGTGCGGTCGACACCCTCCGTGGCGTGCTCGACGACGAGCCCGATCACATTGCCGCGCGCACGCTGCTCGGCCAGCTCGAAGATGTGCGGTACGTTGCGCCAGAGCCGCCAATGCCGCCCGAGCCGGAGATCGAAATACCGAAAAGCGAAGACACCGAGACCGCTTTCAAACAGTCTGATGTGTGCATCGCGCTGCCGCTCCCCTCTGGTGCAACGTATGTGTGGTGGCGCGTGTCAAGCAAGACGAGAGAGGAGAGCGCACAGGCAGGCGATTCGTTTGTTGTGCGCGCCATCGCGGTCGTGCCCTCGTGGGAGGGTCCCACCATTTCCGAACATGATTGCGAGGTCGATCCGCTCTCGGGTCAAATCGTGCTGAACGATCTGCCGGCGGGCGCGGTGGTTCGCGTTGCCATTGGTGTGCGCACGGAGCAAAAATTCACCCCGGTGGCTCACTCGCCGGCGCTCGAGATGGAAGCTGATGGCGCTGGCGAGCGGCTCGTTCTCTGGACCCTCGATGGCGTCGTGGCTGTGCCCGAGAGCGATCCTCATCTCGTCACGGCCCTTGCCAATTATTCGTCAATGCGTGATTCGATGGGTTCGACGCGCGACAATTGACCGGACCATGGCAATATCGTTTTTGCCAATCTCGCCGGTGATGAGAAGTGCGCCGAAATAGGCAATTACGATAGCCACGGCCACCAAGGGTGTCAGCCACCGTGGGAACGCGGGCATGTAGAAACCGACAGCCCATGCCGCTCCAATGCATGCGCCCACGCGCAGCGCAGTTCTCGCCGGAACGAAGGCACCAACGGCACGTCGAAGCAGGTAGGTCGCAAGGGCGAGCCCGATGCCAAGAGCCACCGTGGTTGCGCAGGCTGCGGCAACGAGCTGCGATGCGCCGAAGGCCGCGCCCGGAATGACGAGCGCGCACGCGCTGGCAAGCACGGCAAGGACAAGAGCCGTCATGGCCATGGCCGCACGCTCGCGGCCAAGACTCACGAGCACGGTGGCGGCAAGGCCGAACATCGCGAAGGCGGCCTGCCCAAGCGCGAGATAATGAAGCGCGGGCGCGCCTTGCTTGGCCATCGCAGCACCATAAGCAAAACGAATGAGCGCCTCGGGCATCGCGAGTACAACGACGACGAGCATTCCGCAAACGATGGCGCCAATTCGGCAACCGCGGTGCACGAGCTCGGCGACGCGGGCCTTGCCTTCCGACACACGCGCGCGGGCGAGCATGGGAAAGAGGATTTGGGTGACACTAAAAAGCATTTGATAAGGAAGAAACGCAAAGAGCTGCGCGGAGCGATATGCAGCCAGCCATTCGTTGGCAGCGGCCGAGGGATTGGCCAGGTTCATGTTCTCGGCGCCAAGCGACAGATAACGCCCGACAATGAGGATATCGGCCTGCATGAGGCCATTGGTGAAAAGCTGCGCGACCATTACTGGCACGATGAGCGCGAGGTAAGCGCGCGCGGTGGGAACGCTGTGCGGCCGCGGCCCTTCGAGCGCGCGGCCGATTTTCGTCCAGCCAAGCGCGATGGTGAACACACCGGCGGCGGCAAGCGTGGCGCCAATGGTTGCTCCGAGCACGGCAGGTGAAGTGCCGAACCGCGTTGCAACCGCGCCGCCGTACTTCACAAAGGCGTAGCCCATGCCGATGAGGCCGAGCGTGCGCAACGTGGCAGCCATCATGTCGAGCGCCGCCTGGCGTGAAAAAGCGCCGCGGCCATTGAGGTAGCCAACGAGCGGCGCGTATACGCCGTAAATTCCAAGCACGAAGCTCATGACGACGAGCGGTGCCGTGAGTTGTTTATCGTGCTGGAAATAGGCTAAAAATGGCGAGATTATGGCAAGAAGTGCCGCAAAGAAAAGGGCGATAGCCACGTGCACCCGCAGCGTCGCGCGCAAAGCCTGCTGCTCGCGATCGCCAGCGGCAGCTACAACGCGGCTGACGCCCTGTGTGGAGCTCGAGACAATCACGTTGTTCAAGACATTCGATATGGCAAGCACGCGAGACAGCGCGCCGTAGGCAGCCTGCGAAGTGACGAGCGGGAAGAGGGCCTGCTGCACAAGACCCGTCGCAAGGAAAAACGCCTTGGCCGTGAACACCGCAAGGCCTCCGCGGCCAGCGTGGCTTGCTTGGCCAGTTTGGCCAGCATGCATAGCGTCCGCGCTTGCCTCCCCGGCATTCGCATTGCCGAAGGCGTCGTTGACGGCTTCAGTAGTCATGGCTGCCTGGGCCAAGCGAGTTTTGGCGCAAGGGAAATCGCGGCAGTCATTGCATGCGCTCCGTAGCAGGCCCACGTCGCAGCGGCGAGAGTGGAAAGCCTTGCGCCGTTTTCTTCGCCGCGTCGAATTGTGAGTGTGCTGTCGGGGCGGTCTCGTCATGCCCGGATCGCCGAGGCTTGCCAACCGCGATGCGCCCCTTCAAGCAAGTTTGTCGTTCTTGCACGCCGTGGCCGAGCCCTTGCACAGCGTGGTGTGCGCGGCCGTTTCAATGACCGCGGAAGGGCAATTCGTCTCTGTCATGTTCCGTTCTAAAGCCGAATCCCGCTGGGTGCGGTTTTGGTCACGGCGGCAATGGGCGCATCGACCGCGCATGCTGCCGATCGTTACATTGCAACGATTGAAAATTGCATCATCTGCGAAGACGCCCGACCTGGCAACGACGCCGGCGCAATCGCATTGCCAATCTCATTGCTTAGGTTGCCACATTCATAACTCAATAGACAAGTGCGGCCCATCGTTGTCGCAGAAGGAATCAAAATCATGCATTCGTCATTTCGAATTCGAACACTCCTCTCTCGAAGTTCGCTTGCGACCATTCTGGTCGCAAGCGGTGTCATTGCCGCGTGCTCGTCGTCGCCGTCTGCATCGAATGATGAAAAGACGGCAACAACGTCCGCTGCGATCACCATCACGGGGTTGTTTCCGACTGGCGTGAATGATCTGGGCGTGCCTCTTGCGAACGGAGCCGTCGATCCTCACTACACACTGTCAAGCCCCGATCCTACGTGCGCCGGCCCAAACGCGGTTGTCGTCAATTTGAGCACGGTCTCGGTCGCCTGGGTCGCAAACACGGCCTCGTCGAAGTGGATCAGTTGCAGGACCAACGGCACCGGCCTGGACAACACGAACTATACGTACACGACGTCGTTCACACTGCCTGTCGGCGTGCCGCCGTCCACCGTGACTTTGAGTGGTCGCTGGGCGTGCGACGATTACTGTTCCATCGTCGTGAACGGCCAGAACACGGGGGTTGTGAGCCAGAATCCAAACTTCAGGGCTTCAAACCCTACAGCCCCTTCCAACTTCGTGGTTCCCGCGGGCACGGCGTTTTTCCAAGCGGGAATCAACACAATCCAATTTGTCGTTAGTAATCTACCTGGCGATCAAGGGCTCCAAATTGTGTCGATCAATGCAACCGCGGGCTGCGCGGTCGACAGCGATTGCGGCACGGGCACCTTCTGCAACACTCAATCGCAGGTGTGCGTGGCACAACTCGACAACGGTGTACCTATCCCCATCATCCCAGGGCATGACCCTGAGCTCGATGGGACGTGCACGCCCGAAGCGGGGGAGGTGGTCTGTACGAGCGGCGTTTGCGACACTGCCGACGACTTGTGCGGATACGATATTGGCCACGCGTGCACTGCAAATCCGGAATGCCGCTCCAACGAGTGTGATGCAAATACAAATGTATGTGTTCCTGCCTGCGCGCTCGACAGCGATTGCGAAGCAGGCAACTTCTGCAATACCGACTTGCAGCAGTGCACACCACAACTTGGCAACGGTGCGGCGATCCCCACCATTCCTGGGCATGATCCCCCTCTCGATGGGACGTGCACGCCCGAAGCAGGAGAGGTGGTCTGTACGAGCGGCGTTTGCGACACTGCCGACGACTTGTGCGGATACGATGTTGGTCACGCATGCACAGCAGATCCGGAATGTCGCTCCCATGAGTGCGATCCAAACACGCATGTGTGCGTCGGCTGCGCCGTCGATAGCGACTGCGAAGCTGGCAATTTCTGCGATACCTCGTTGTTTATGTGCACACCTCAACTCAGTAACGGGAAGCCAATTCCCACCATCCCGGGACATACGCCTCCTCTCGATGGGACATGCACACCCGAAGCAGGGGCGGTGGTTTGTATAAGCAGCGTCTGCGACACGAGCGATGACCTCTGCGGGTTCGCCTTCGGCCATCCATGCACCGCAAGTCCGGAATGCCGCTCCAACAACTGCAACATGGACACGGGACTGTGTGACCTGCCATGCTGCGGCAACACCTACGGGGGTGGCGACTGCGTCATCTGCGAAGACGCTGGACCGGGCAACGACGCCGGCGCAGATGCAAGCGGCGACGCGTCCGATGCTTCGAGCGACGCCGCGACCGTGAACACTCCGACCGAAGGCACGCCGCAAGAACCTGGCAACGCGGGTAACGGCAGTCCGGCACAACCCAGTGGCAACGGCAATTCATCGAGCGGTGGTGGCTGCCAGATGGGTGGCGGAGCTGCGAATGCGGACCTTGCCACGCTTGCAGGCATGCTTGCCATGACGGTCGGTGCATTGCGCCGTCGCCGAACGGCACGCAGCTGACAAATCGCTGAGAAGATTGCGGGGCGGTGGCGCGCGCATGAGCGATGGCGCCGCCGCCCCGTTTGCATTCTTATGCTGGCTTTCTAGCAAGCCGCCGCTTGATGGAAACAAGAGCGTACGTAACAAGACCACCAGCAACTGCCAAACCAGCGGCCAAAAGAAGAGTCCCGACAAGGATCTCAACAACCACACTGCGAATCGCAATATTCTTCGCTTCGTCTGGGGTGAGCGCGAGCCATGTACCATGCAACACGCGCGAGCCCATTTCGAGCTCGGCGAATGTGACGAACGGCGCGACGAGCGGCAAGGACACATTCGCCGCGAGATAGGCAACGCGAGCATCGAGACGAAGCGGCACGCACACCGCAACGACAAGCAGCCAGTGCAGACCCCACAGCGGCGTGACACCAATCGCCAACCCAATAGCAACGCTGAGAGCTGCACGCCTGGGCGTAAGCGCTCCACCTTTGAGCCTGCGCCACGCCGCGCGTGCTACGCGACGAAGCTCCTCGCGCCGCGACGGCAAACCTGCTGCGCGCTCCGATCTCGTGTCGCTCGCGACGGTTTGCAGCCGCGTCCTAAATTTTTTCACTTCGATTTCGCTCGAGCCCCCGCAGGTACATCTTTGCCTGGGAGTTGTCGGGCTCGACTTCGATGACTTTCTTCCACTGCTCTTCCGCAGCGGCCGCGTCTCCGAGAGCAAGCAACGTCAACCCAAGCTTCAGGCGCGCCGGAACATATGCCGACTTCGCCTCGAGCGCCGCTTCGTAATGCGCACGCGCATTGGGCAAATCATTGACTTCGCGTAGCAACGTGCCCACCGCGACGTGCAAATCGGCAAACTGCGGGCAAAGTTCGGTTGCTTTTTCGTACTCGGCGATGGCTTCGCGTGTGAGCCCCACATCGTGGTACGCGCGCCCAAGACTGGCGTGCATGTTGGCGATCTTGCCGCGCGCAAAGGGATCGATGCCACGCGGCGCATCGGTGTGATGCTTGGTGACGAGGAAGCTGACTCGATGATAAACGGCACGCGCTTTGTCGTACTTGCCGCTATCGTTGCACGTGACCGCGAGGTTTAGCGCGGCCTCGGTGTAAGCTGGGTTGATTTCGAGCGCGCGCTCGAAGTGGCGCTCAGCGACCGAAAAGTTTCCACGCGCATGCGCAATGATGCCAAGCATGTCATGCACGTCCGCGCAGTGCTCTTCTTCTTCGAGGACCGTGCGGAGTATCGGCTCGGCCCTGTCGAACTCGCGCCTTACATAATGCTCGCGACCGAGGACGAGGAGATGTTTCACGCGCTCGTTCATCGTCGCGTCCTTTCCGCGCCGCCAAGCCAAGCCAAGCCAACAACCTTTATCATCGGAGCATACTTTACCGGCGATCGGTCTCCTCGGGGAGAGACTTTGAAGCAACCACAAGGACGAGACCGCTTTCAAGTTGTCGCGAGGTTGAGGCGGCGGCGAGGAGCGGACCGGAACAGCCTCCTTGCGCTTTGAGGACCGCACCGGAGCCGCCAACGAAGAGATCGCGGCAAATCGAAAGCGGTCATGCGCAGGTGGTCACATATTAGAGGAGCACTCGTTACCTTGTCGCAGCGCTCCGTCGAGGCTATGTCCGAAACACCGTGAGCGACGAGATCGACCCAACGCCGCCCCCCGTCGGATCGACGCCGAACCATCGCCTCGATCGAGGCCAGCGCATCGCAATCGGAATCATGGGTGGCCTGGTCGCGCTCGGCGGGCTCGCCGTCATTCTTTCTCCACGTCATCCAAGCCCTCCAACCACCGACCGAGCTGCTACTGCAACGAACGTGGTGTTGACTGCATCATCCGCCACGCCGGAGCCGAAAGAGGCGGAAAGTGCCGTTCTGCCCACTGTCGTCATTCCCGTTGCTCCCGCTCCTCCCGACGGCGCCGCTGCTCCTGTCACCGCTGCCACCGCAACCGCTACCGAAAGCGCGGAACCGCGCTTGCCCAAAGCCTGGCGCGTCGCAAGCATGAAGGGCGAAGCTGGCATTGATATCATCGAGGGCACATTAGGCAACCGCACATTGTCGGCAGCCCTCACGCAAGTAGGGATCTCAAAGGCGGAAATCAAACGAATTTTGCACGCATTCAAAGGGGTTCACCGCATCGAGCGCATCGAACACGTCGAGCACACCAAGCGCCCTAAGCGAGATGCATCGCCAAAACCAATCGCTCCGCCGAAGCAAGATCACGCACCGAAAGAATCCTTCGCTCTTGCACGCGACAGGTCAAATGGCACCGTCGTTGCGTTCGAGTTCATCGCCTCGCCCACCGACATTTGGCAGGCGAAAGCCCCAGAGACTGCCAAAACGGGCAAGTACCTTGTCGCAAGCAAGCTCGATTTGCATGTCGAGCACCGAAAAATCAGTTCGGTGCTAACCCTCAGCGCCGATCTTGGCAAGGCCGTTACTGCAGCGGGCTTGCACCAAGGGTCCATCGAGGCCATCGACGATGCACTGGAAGGCTTCGTCGATCCAACCGCGCTCAAGCCGGGCGTCCGCATTCGCGTGGCCGGCGCGGAAGATTGGGTCGATGGCACATTTGCGCGCTACCGCGTTGACGCGCTCGAGTTTGTGCCAAGGTCGGGCACACCGCTTCGCATTTACGGCTACGAGAATGAGCGAAGCCAATCCCATCGTTCTCACTTAGCCTTCTACGATGCCAGAGGCCACGAGCCTTACCGCGGCACGTTCCGCTCCCCGCTTCCCTTTACCCGCATCACTTCGCGCTACAACCCAAAGCGCATGCATCCTGTTTTGCACACGATTTTGCCGCACAACGGCGTCGACTTTCGCGCGCCAACGGGCACCCCCGTGTACGCGGCCGGCGCCGGTACCGTGGCAAGCGTGGGCGACGGCGGTCGATGTGGAAACATGATTCAAATCGATCACGCAAATGGCATGACAACCGGCTACTGCCACTTGTCACGCTTCGCAGCCGGCCTTCGTGCCGGCCAGCACGTCGAGTCGCGACAGCTCATTGGTTACGTCGGTAAAACGGGCAGTGCAACAGGCCCGCACCTTCATTTTTCGGTAAAGCGAGGCGGCGTGTTCATCGATCCTCTTGCGCTCAAAATGGACGGCGTGCGCGTGCTGCCACCGCGTGATCGCGACGCGTTTGCCATCGCGCGCGCCGATCTCGACAAAGCCCTCGACGCCATCGCATTACCCAACGCTGCGCCCGACCTACCGGATGACGACCATGATGATCACGACGACCATGATGATCACGACGAGCTCGCCGGCGAAGAGTAGACCGCAAAGCCAAAAAAGCTGCCAAAAGCGCGTCCCCAAAAAAAGTGAAGGCAAAGTCCCCGTGGACGCAACTTCAAGGCAAACCGGTCGACTTAACCCGCCATGGGTAACAACAGCATTCAAACCTCATGGCCACGACAAACCCCTAACCTCAACAACTCAACCGATCCCTCACCACAAGCTGCGAACACGTCTGCGGCCGCCGCGGGAGCGTCTCAGCCACCGCCACAGCTTCCTTCTTCCTCTTCCGATGCGAAGATGGAAAACTACTATGCCCAGTTGAAAGACTGGGGGCCGCCGGTCTCTTTCGCAGACACCAAACCCCTGGTAGCGACGGAGGACGTCAAACGCGCCGCCTCGGCAAAACGTACGGCCAACGCACAAGCGAAGCTCGACGCTGTGCAAAAAAGATTTTCAGGACCTTACCAAGTCGAAATCAACGGCAAACGCGTCCCGGTACAAGCCAGCCCGCAGTTCAGAATAAATGGGCCGACCGACAAAACCACTACGGACGAGCTCGTGAAGATCTGCACAAAAGCCGGGATTCCCAAAAGCACTATAAACCATGCATGCATCGGGCGCCCTACACCCCAAGAGCTCGTGAAGGTTACCCAGGCTCTTATCGACGCCGGAAAGCTGCCACCCGAGTCTTTGTCTGGCGACACCATAGATAAGCGCATTCGTCAAATGCAGTACCAATGGGGCATTGGTGTCGACTGCGCCGGATACGTCAGGGAAGCTGCCGTTGCCGTGCACGGTAAAGGCGCGCAATCTCTGGTCAACGGCGCGAATCGTTACGGCGCCATTCACCGCTTATTACAAACCCCCGCGTTTAAAAAAGTCGCGTTTAAAAAAGACGACGATCCTAAAGTTCACAACATTCGTGATATTCGCGCAGGTGATATCATCCATCTCGACTCTCCGGGTAGAGATGTCGGTCATAACGTCATCGTCCACAGCCACGAAATCGCTACCGATGCAACGCGCAAGGAGCTTTCCGCACGCAACGTAAGCCCCCATGATGAGTTCCAAAGCTTCCTCAACCGCAAGGGGCCCATTCATGTGCTGAACGTCGATTCGTCGTGGGGCGTGGACAAAGGCGGAGTGGACCACGCCGGTTGTCGGTGCGACACGTGGTTCTACGATGAGAGCTCGGGGGAGTGGGGAAGTATCATCCCGAGCTCTTCTTCGGACACACCGACATTCTCTCAAAGCAAATATGGTCCATATGAGCACGTCTTCAAGGATGTGTTTCGCCCAGCGAGCGCAAAATGAAAAATTATTTCGTTATCATTTATCTCGTTACCACAGCAATCACGCTCGCTGCATGCTCGCATCGTGCCGAATCGACCTCCACGATCGCAAAGTCACCTCCGCTTCCCGCCGCTGCTGCGCCCATATCACCATCGCCTTTGGCCGAGCCGCTGGCGGCCGTGAGCACTCAGGCACAACAAGCCATCGAAATGCCACCTTTCCACGCGCCGCCCGGCACTTCGCTCGTCACTTCGAACTTATGCATCTCTCACGTCAACGCCGCGCCTGGAAAATCAGCATCTCCGTTGCTTCCGGCAGGCTCGGTCTACATCGGGTGCGCCACAACCCGTCTGTCGAACGACCGCCAAGAGAAGCACATACCCACAATCATCGAATGGGATGTCGCGGGAGGTCGCGTTTTGCGATCCATAGACCTGCCTGTGGCAACGCACTACGAGCTGAGCATCGCAACGTTTCACGATAACGTGTATGTTGCATTAATGATGGAGGCGAGGGATGAAACGCTGTTATTCGCACTTGATGCCAATCTGCGGCCTCGCGAAGCGCGCTCGATCGGCATCAGCAGCCGCGGGATCTCGCTCAAGGTAAGCGAGAAATATCTCGCTGTCTCCTTCAGGCCCGTTATTGATGATACCCGGCGAAACCCGCTCAAAGTCGAGCTTTTCGACGCGAACCATCTCGCCCCCATAGCGACAACGTCCGTTGGCACGGCCGAGTTGGCCGCGGACTCTGGGTACGCGCTCGAGTTCTTTGGCGATCGGCTTTATGTTGCTGGTGTTTCGGGTTTCACGACCGCCCGTGACAAATACATACCTGCTAATGAGCCATCCCTTGGCGTGTTTGCGATGAGCCTTCCTTCGCTCGAGATCGTTCGCACCCGAAAAAGCGCGCAAACGTCAGATTACTATACGACACTGCAATCTGCAGCAGGGCATATCATGCTCACAGGGGGGGGAGGCTATGAAGAGCTCACGGCAGATCTCAAGCCAATCCGCAATCATAAAGGGGGCTACGCCACGGCGTTCGATCCAAATACAGGCCGAGCCTTATCGTGCCGCGGCCGCAAAGTAATAGGTAGTGAATGCTGTTGCGGCGTAATCTGCTCTTGCCATGCCTTTTGGACTGGGCTCGAGGCAGCCATCGTGGCCGACATTAAGGGGCATATCGTCTTCGGCCGGTTGAAAGACTTGCCACGCGGCAAGCGGGATTAGCGCTACTGCCGGGAATTGCCCGGCAGTAGCGCTAAAATGCGTTAACCCCGTGGAGGCTCCTTGTCATTGCGCGCCGCCATCAACGTGGCGAGGCCTAACCCCTCTGGCGGAAGAAGCGTGACTTCCGCCGGCGACTGCAGAAGCTGCTGCGTTTCGAGCACGTCGAACGTGGCGTTCGCAACGCGTGGGTTCGAGAGCATTTCGCGAAGCGTGGCTCCGAGAAGTTGAGGCCGCAGCGTGGCGGCTTTGGCAAACTCGACGGCGGCCTCGCGTTCCGCGGCTCCGCGAATCAGGCTCACTTGATTGATGCCGTCTTGCCGAATCGCACTGGTGACTTGGCGAAGGCGATTCGTAACCTTTTCCTCGATTTGGGCAACCATCTGCGCGTCACGGAAATGCACTTTGCGAATGTAAACGCTTCCGAGTTTGTATCCCCATTCGTGGGCTTTTTGGGATACTTCGTTGCGTACGAGCAGGCTCATGGTATGGCGTGTTTCGAGCATGTCCTCGAGGCGCATGTTCGACAGCGCCCGCACCGTGGTCGAGCCCACGTTGGCGCGCAGCGATCCGCGTGGATCCGTGTTTCGGAAAAGATACGCGGCGGGATCGCTAATGAACATTTCGTACCAAATTCCAATTCCCATGGGCGCGCCTTCCTCCGAATTCACGGGTTGGCTGCGCAAGTATTCCTGATCGACACGCATATCGAGCACGTATCGCTTTCCAAAAAAGCGCACGAGCATGGCGCGAGGCCCCAATTCACCAAGAATGAAATGAAGTCCCGGCTCCGTGATGACACCCAACACTTGCCCAAAAAGAACATAAACATGGCATGTTCGTTCACGAATGACATCGTAAACACCGAACGCCCGGAGAATGGCAAAGAAGAGCGGCACACCGAAAACCAACGCGACGAATGTGACCGCAGCAACACTCAGCAAGATCATCGGACTCCTCCTGCCGGTCCTCGGCCGGTCGGTGACAATGGTGGCGGACCCCCAGGCTCCAACACGGGGGCTCGCGTCACGGCACTTGCTGCACCTGCTGACTGTAACCCAATCGAAGGCGGAAGGAACACGCGCTTGGCACGACCAAAAAGCCCGAGGCGAAGATTTCGCACATACGAATCGAGCGCCCCCGGGCCTGTGTCGAGCGTTGCGAGCTCACGCGAGAGCGCTCGCAATGGCTCGGTTTCCGCCTGCACGCGGAGGGTTTCGATTTCGACCGCACGACGAGACTGCACGATGCGCTGATCGGCGGCCGCTTGCGCGAGGCTGATTTCGGAAGAAACATGGTTGTAAGCCGTATTGATCGCCGCCAAGGCCGACTCCACTTCGTCGGGCGGATCGATTTCCGTAATGAGACACGCCTCGAGCGTAATGCCATAACGCGACGCACTCGATAGGCAATCAGCCTCCATGTGATCATTCAAATCGCGAAGGTTCTTGCGAAGATCGTTGATGGACACGCCCCGTTGCGCCGCAAGGCCATCGCCCGCTGCTGTGCCGGACACGCCGGCAGCAGGCGCAGCAAGCGCATTCGGAGCTTGCCCCGTGCCCGCGACGAGCGCGAGATGATCTTGCTTGCCGCGCGGCGCTTCGAAACTCGCAATCCGCTGACGAAGCACGGACACGAAATAGCCAAGCACGTGTGCGATTGGATTTTTTATGGCGAAAAGCACGGCATAAAGATTCTGCTCCGAAACACGAAAACGAATTTGCCCGCTGATTTTCGTGTTGAGATGATCTTTGGTGACCGCCTCGAGACGACGCCCCCCTTCGTTTGCCTCGGGCGACACGGGATCGTAGGCAAGGTTTGTTGTGACCGTTGCGATGTTGATCTTGTGAATCTCTTCCCACGGCCACTTGAAGTACGGCCCACCGGGTGGAATCACGACCACTTGCGGATACGCGTAGCGTTCGCGCTCGTCGGGACGAAGCGTTTGCGCAATGGGCAACGCAAGCGTGGTTTCACCCGAGCGCATGCGCTCGGCACGACCAAAGATCGTTTTTACAGCACGCTCGTTTGGCCCAACGGTGAAGACGCCACGCACAACGACGCGCATCACCATGTACGCAAGAACGCCAAGAACGAATCCAACAAAAGCCTCTGCGTACGTTGCCGTGCCAATGGACGAAACCACGTCGACCGGAGAGGGATCCTGCCATCGCATAACGTCAAATTTTATCACACCGCAGCATGCCTGCTATCACCAGAGCTGCCGATCTTGCTGATCTCACTTGCGTGCCTCAAGCTCCGCGAGCGCTACATGAAGACGCGCGCGGCACTCGTCGAGCGCGCGTTCGAGCGCCACGACCCGCGCAGTTTGCACATGCTCGTCCACCCCAATCGATCGCTCATTGGGCCACGCCTGCAAAGCTCGATAAGCCCCGCCACCTTGTGCTGCGATGGCTTCGTCGGATATCCTGGTAACATGCGCAACACGCGCAAGAAACTCGAGCGAGAGAATGGCAAGCTCGTGAGCATCGACCACGCTTGGCGATGGGCTCGCAAGGCACCTTTCGGCGCGCAAGCGAAGGTCTTCCGCTAAGGCTTCTGTAACGCGCATCAACGAGTTTGTAGCATTTTATTAGCTTTTCTTGCGCATACTCGTTGGATCGGAGGATAGGGTTCGCCCTCCGAATCACGCTGACGCGTGCTGTCACTATCAACAATGCACATAGCCCAAAGCTCCGCCGCACGGCGTCAAATGCATTGCATGCGAAAGGTTGCAGCTACCCGCGGCAATGGAAGGCCGAACGGTTATGTAAATCAAGGCCCAATATTAGGGAACGTTGGCTCAACTCGGGTTACACTGAATGGTGCCATGTCGCGTGTCGACAATCTAAACCGTATCCTGCGCCGCCTTCTTACAGGCTCGCCAGACGTCGAAGCAAGTGCGCTCATCTCCGAAGACGGCTTGATGATTGCCAGCGCACTGCCTGCCCAGGTTGACGATGCGCGCGTTGCAGGCATCACCGCAACGCTCGCAAGCCTTGGCATGCGCGCGACGAGCGAGCTCGAACGCGGCACCATGGGAGAATTGCTCGTTGGCGGAGATCGCGGCTACGCCGTGATGCTCGCTACGGGTTCGGGCACGCTGCTGCTTGCACTCACGAGCAAGCAAGCCAAGCTGGGCCTCCTGTTTCTCGACATGCGCCGCGCGGCCGACGAAATCAGGAAGGTGCTCTGATGGATCCGGCAACTGTCGCGATTTTTGAGCGGCTCAAGGTCTTTCTCGAATTTTCGCAAGCTGATGCCGACCGGCTCGTCGCGTTGCAGCCAGCCATGGCCAAGCATGGGCCAAGCATCACCACCGAATTTTACAAACGGCTCGGCGAGGTTCCGGAAACCGCAAAATTCATCAAAGGTCGTGTCGAGGAGTTGCGCGTCACGCACCTTGCATGGCTCCGTTCTCTGGTTGGCGGTGTGTACGACGAAAGCTACCTCGCCTCACGCTGGAAGATTGGCCTCACCCACGTGCGCATTGGGCTCGATCCATATTGGGTTGAAGCCGTCATGAGCTTCATCCGCACAGCAGGCGTTGAGGCCATCATCGCCGAGCTACGCGACAGCGCGACCGCCGGACGCCACGCCTCGAGCTTCCTCAAAGTGTGCGATCTCGATATGCTAATCATCAACCTTTCCTACGCGGAAGACCGGCTCGATCGCCTCGCTTCGTTCACTGGAATAAAACGCAGTCTCTTCGAGACCATCATCCGAATCCCGAAGAAGTAGTACAAAGATGAATCGCCCTATCGTACCTGACGAGACCCTATCGGCCAAAAGTGACGAAGAAACTGCGTCGCCTTTCGCAGTGGCCGACTACGTGCAGCTTGCAGGCATGTCGGGGCGCTCGATCGTTCTTGAAATTCGCGGGCTGGTGGCCGGGCGGGGGACGATCGTCATTCGCTCTGGAATGCTTTGGTCCGCGCGCGACGAGCGAGGCACGGGGTTTGACGCGTTTCGGCGCCTCACCTTCTTGAGTGACGCCGCCGTACACTGCAGCACACTCGATGAGGGCTACGTTGCCGAGCCATGCATGTTCAACGTGTCATGCGAAAAGGCGCTGCTCGACGCTGCACGCATCAACGACGAAATGCGGGAGGGACTCCGAACGGCTTCGTCCGACATCGACGGCGCATGGGACCACCTTGGCACGGTTCGGGCGCCAACCGAGTCCGCGGTGAAAGCAAAACTGTCGGCAGTGCCACCTCCGGCCGAATCGTCCGCAGGGCCCTTGTCGTCCTCGCCGTCGGCGTCGAGACGTGGCATGCCGCGCGAGACGCAAAAGCCGCAAGGCTTAATTCGCGAGACTCGCGAAACTCGCGAAACTCCACTGCCAAAAACATTCGAAGAGATCTACGACGAGGGCACACCACCCTCGACCGCATTCGACGATGCCGACACACCGCGCGTAAAAACGTTCGACGAGCTGTACGACGAAGGCGTCGAGGCGCTCTTGCACAAGCGTTTTGATGACGCCTACAAAGCATTCAGCGCGGCCAATCTCGTTCAGCCTGGCGATTCGCGTGTGCGCACGAATCTCGAGCGGCTGGCGCAAATGGGATACGCGTCGTGAACCTTGCTGGTCCCTCACTTGGAATCGCAGGACTCACTGCTGCGGCCGCATCGGTAATGTTCGCGCTGGACACGTTCAACCCCCAAGTTTTGCAGCTTCCCGTCCACGAGGAGCCCGCCATCGCCGAGCCCAAGGCAAGTGCTCCTGCACGACCAGACGCAGCCGACAAGAGCGAACCTGTTGAACCGGCCCCAAATACTGAACCGGCTACTGAACCGACCCTGCCGGCTAATTTTTCGTGCCCACCTGTCGAAGTCGTCTTCGGGCCATCTTCCACAGGCCTCGGCAACGCCGCTCAAGTCACGTTAGAACCCCTCGCACGTTGGATAGCAGCCCATGCAAGCGCCGAGGTCGTTGTTGAAGGGCATGCGGATCGTCGCGGCCCCGAAGACGCAAATCTTTGGGTGAGCCACGAGCGCGCACGCATTGTCGCCATGACACTTACAAAATACGGCGTCGCCGAAGAGCGCTTGGTGCACCGAGGCGTTGGCGCCAAGCCAACCGACGGCTCAGAAAGTAGCGATGCTCGACGGCGGCGAGTCGTCATTTCTGTAAAAGACTCCTCGGGCGAATGTCCCCCACTCGTGGTGGCTGCGGGAGGCACGCTTTGATCGCCACAACCATTGTTTTCGCTGTTATGGCAGCCGTGCTGCTTTTCCTGTCGGGATGGGTCATCGCGTCGAGCAAAGCCCAAAGTGCACGCCTGGCACTTGAAGCGCAAACCTCTCAAGCCGCGCTGCGCACGAACGCGCCGGAAGCCGAGCTCGAAAGCAGCAAGCAATTGCACACCATGCTTGCGCCAGTGGTCGAGCGCGAGAAGCTCACGCTCAATCTGCTCAATCTTGCGGATGATCCCACCCATCGCGACTTGCCCCAGCTTCTCGATGCCATTGCCGAAGCAGGTCACTTCTCAACGGTCATGCTGAGCGACGACGCTGGCTTGCCCGTTGCCACCAGTACCAACATCGCTGCATCGCCCGACAGCATCGAGCGTCTCGTTGCAGCTACATCGCTCATGCTCATCGTCGCCGACCGTGCCGACACGAACGGCGAGCCTCGTCCCTTGGGCTTCGTGGTGCACGACGAAAGCAACCGCATGGCGTGCTACCGCATCTTCGAAGTCGACGGCGCCCGTTTCATTCTCACGGTGACCGCGCGCGCTCGCCAGCTAGTTCCGAGCTCGCTCGATCCCATTGTCGGCCAGCTCGAGGCAACCCTTGCCCGTCCTATGGAAGATCGAGTTTCGTCCTTGCCGCCTGCCAAAAAGGAATGATTCTTAGCCCGCTTTCAATTCGTCGTCGGCGCGGGTGAGTGGAACCTTCGCGAGAAGAACGAACATCACCGGCACGAGGAAAAGCGACAGCGTCGTCGACGATGTCAAACCGCCAACGACCGAGAGCGCAAGCGGTTGATTCGCCTCGGAACCATGCTCGAGCCCCATGGCCGTTGGGATGAGGCCGATGATGGTTGCAAGGCTTGTCATCATGATGGGCACGAATCGCGAGCGAGCTGCCAGAAGGATGGCTTCCACTTTGTCCGTACCTTCGGAACCTTCGGAAATGCGACGGTTGGCGTCGTCGACGAGCAAGATCCCGTTGGACACGGCAATGCCGATGACCATGAGAATTCCCATCAGGGCAGTGATTGAGAATCCCTGACCGGCTGCCATCAACGCGAGCACGATACCAACGAGCGATACCGGAATCGTAAAAAGCATGACGAACGGCAGGCGCATCGACTTGAATTGCGATGCCATAATCATAAAAACAACCATCACGGCAAGACCGAGCGCAAGCCCAAGTCCCGAAAAGGTCGTTCGCATGAGCTCCACTTGACCAACAAAGTTGAATCGAATGCCGTGGGTGCGTGAGTCGTTCAAAACGGCGCGCTCGAGATCTTCCGAGATCGATCCAATGTCTCGACGCTCGGCCTGCATGAGCACGTGCGCGGCTCGCTGGAGCTGGTTTCTCTCGACCGCGATCGGTCCAACCGACCGCCGGATCTTTCCGTAGGCGCCAAGCAGCACGGCCTGGCCTTGCTCACTCACGCGCACCGGCAGCTGCGCAAGGTCGCGCGTATCGACAACACGCTTTGGATCGTACGAGGTGACAACGTAATACGATTGGCCGTTGTCCGAGTCGATCCACACGCTCGGCGTGTTGATGTTGCCAACCGTGGCTTCAAGCGTGGTTTGCGCGGCCTTGCGAAGCGACACGCCAACGAGGCCGGCCTTCGCGCGATCGGTTTCAACGCGAATTTCGGGATAGTCGACTTGCAGCGATACACGCACATCACGCACGCCAGGCACCGTGCGCGCGACTTCGGCGATGGCATTGGCTTGCGACGCCAGCTCTTCGAGCTTTTCGCCGCGCACCTCGATCACGATGGGCGCGATGTAGCCATTCGCGAAAACGCTTGCCACGAGCCCACCGGGGTATTGCAACGTTTCCACGCCAGGAAATTCGCGTGTGAGGATATCGCGTGCGCGAATGGCAATGTCGGACTGCGATAGAGATCGATTGTCGGGATCAGAAAACGCGAGACGCAAAAAACCGGTGTGTGGCCCAACGTTCGGACTCACGATGGCGCTGCGCGCATTTTGCGGCGTGCCAACGTTCGCGACAACCATTTCGACCGAACCTTTGGGCAGCTCGTTCGACAGCGCCTTGCCCATTGCGTGGATCTTGGCGGAGGCATCGGTGAGCGACACGCCCGGCGAGAAGCGCACGTAGATCTGATCCATCGACTCGTCGATTTCCGGAAAGAAGGTCGATGGCAGACGACTTGCCGCCCACCCGCTCGCGCCCACCAGAATGGCCGAGGCCGCCAAAACCGTGCGCCGATAGGGCAACAGATGTCGCAACGTTGCCGTGTAGCTGTCGGCCACGCGATCGATGAACGATTCGACTTTTTTGCCAATCCGGCCATGCTCGGCGTGCCCGAGAAAGTAGCGGCACGCCACGGGTGTCACCGCCATGCTCACGAAGTACGACGCAATCATGGCAACCGCGACGGTCAATGCGAGCGGCGCGAAGAGCTTCTTCGCCAGCCCTGCGAGCAAAAGCACGGGCAGGAGCACCGCCATGGTCGTCAGGGTGGAGGCGAGCACGGGCAGCGCCACGGCATTGGTTCCACGAAGGGCTGCTTCGCGTGTTGAAAGGCCCATGCGCTGGTGACGGTGGATGGATTCGAGAACCACGACGGCATCGTCGACGAGCCGCCCCATCGCGAGCGTCAAGCCGCCAAGGGTAAAAGCGTTTAGTGTTTGGCCTGATGCGTAAAGAACGATGAGCGTAATTGCAAAAGAAAGCGGAATGGCAAACGAGACAATCACCGTGCCTCGCACACTTTGCAAGAAAAGCAGAATCACGAGCCCGATCAGGCCCAAGGCCTGGACGATTTCGCGCTGCAACCCATGGTACGTCGTGCGCACGAACGTGGATTGATCGAAGTAGGGCTTGACCTCGAGGCCGGGCGGAAGATCTTTGAGCTCGGCGACGGCTTTCTTCACCGCATCGACGATTTGAATCGTGTTGCCGCCCGGAATGCGTAGCACGTTGAGGTACACGGCATCTTGACCGTTGACCGCCACCGACTGGGTGGGCGGCGTGCCGCTGTCTTCGACGCTGGCAACGTCTTTGATGAAAACGGGGCTGCGACCTTCCACTTTGATGGGAGCAGATCCTATCGTGGCCACGTTTTGGGCAATCGCGTTGGTGTAAACGTTCGCGTCAAATTTTTCGGAGATGAATTCGCCCGACGGCAAGAGCGCGTTCGACTCTGCCACGGCAGCGGCAACGTCGGCCGAGGTGACGTTTCGCGCCTGCGCCTTGACCGGATCGACCACCACGTTGATCTGCCGCTGACGCCCGCCGTCGGGCGCTGCGCTGGCCACGCCGGGGATCCCTTCGAGCAGCGGCTCGATGTTGTTGAACGCGTAGTCGTAAAGCTGCGGCCCCGTGTAGCCGGCGCCGCTCACGACCACCTGCACGACCGGTGCGTTCGATGGATCGTATTGGAGCACGAACGGAGGCAACACGCCGAGCGACTTTGGCACCGCGGCCATCGCAAACGCCGACTGCTGCTGCACGAGCGTTTGAGCCGCGTTCAAGTCGGTACCCCACTTGAGCCACACGAAAATGATCGACAGGTTGTTTCGCGACACGCTCTCGACGTGATCGACACCTGGCGTGGCACTCACATATTTCTCGAGGCGCCATGTCAAAGTTTTTTCGACGTCTTTCGGGCCAAGACCCGGCGCAAGCGTGCCGATCACGAGCACCGGAGGCGTAAGCTCGGGGAATGTGTCGACTGTCATGCGCGGCGTGACCACGACGGAAAAAACGACGAGCGCGATGCACGCCATCAACACGGCAATGGGGTTGCGAAGTGCCAGCCCCGTCATGGCTGCTTGCCCGGCAGAGCCGGCTCACCGCCAGCAAGTACCTTCGATGCAACGCGATCACCGTCGTTGAGCAATGCGCGGCCCTCGACAACGACCAGAGAGCCGCCGCGCAAACTTGGGTCAAGGAAAAGCCGACCACCAAAGTCGCCTTTGGCACTAACCACCTTGGAGCGCGCAACGTCGCCTTCGACGAGATACACCGTTGCGCGATCGCCACGCACCGTTGCCGCGGAAAGCGGAACTTCGGTGGCGGGTTCGGGTTCGCCCACATCGATGCGAACCTCACCGGTCGTGCCAACGGGGATCTCGCGCTTTGGATCGGGCACGTCGATTTCGAAGTGCACCGTGCGCGTTGCAAGATCGGCCGCAGGTGCGCGGCGCGCGATGGTTGCAGGAATGTCTCGGTTCGTTGCAAACAGGTGCAAGCTGACGCTGGTGCCAGGCTGGGCCACGTCGAAGTCGACCTCGGGTGCGTCGGCCGTCACGCGTACGATGCTGCGATCGACCACGTTGACGATCGCAACTCCCGGGCGCACGAACGCTCCTGGGTCGATCGATCGCTTCGAGATTTCGCCATCGAACGGGGCCCGCAGAACGCAGTCGCTTACTTCGAGCGCGCTCGACGCAAGCTTCGCCTGCGTGGCTTGCAGTTGGGCGAGTTCGGCGGCGCTCTCGGCGATTTTCTTTTCGGCCTCGTTGGGAGACACGAACCCGCCATCGAGCAAGCCCTCGGTGCGCGCAGCTTCGTGAGAGATCGCACGCTGCCTGGCGTCGCTGGCACGCGCCTGGCTTTGCGCGGCTCGTTGTGCTGCGTTCGCGTTGCGGCAATCGAGCGTTGCGAGCACTTCACCGCGAGAAACCTTTGCACCGGGTCGCACGAGCACGGTGTCGACGTACGCGGAGACGAACTGCGGCCCAACGCTCGCCTGAACCCATGGCTCGAGCGTTCCTACGTACGTTCGCGACGGACGGTACGATGTGCTTTTGGCAGCAACGACCGTGACCGGCTTGGGCGCCCCTGCGAGCGCCACCTTGTTCGTTCGGGCGTGGGCTCGCCACATCATCAGGCCGCCTGTCGACAGAACCAGGGCAACGCCCGCACCGATGACGAACGGGATGATGCCAAGCCGGCGAACGACTTCGGCTAACTTCACTCTCACAATCCTTCCGCGATGGCACGACCAAAGGCCGCGCGTGCCTTCGCGAGCTCGAAGGTGCCAATGGCCAGATCAATCTCCGCGCTCGCTCGCAGCGCTTCGGCATCGGCGAGCTCGACGCTCGTACCAAGTCCAGCCCGAAAGCGGGCATCCGCTTGCGTGTAGTTTGCCATTGCCGCATCGAGCGCGTGCACGAGGCTTGGCAATGCCGCGCGTATGACTTCCACGGCCACGTAGGCCTGCTCAATCCTTGCCACGAGCAGCTGCCGGGCAATGTCAATCTCGTCTTTTCGCACGTCTTCGAGCGCGCGCGATGCCTTCTGGCGCGCGATCGTCGTGCCATCGAAAATTGGCCACGACAAAACGAGCCCGACGTCCCAATTCGGCACCGTGGGCAGCCACCCCGCGTAGTCGGCGCGATCGCCGCTCGACGGAGACGCGCCGCCCGCGCGTGCGGAAATCGTCGCGGTGGCCGACAGATTGGGCCGCAATTCGGCGCCAATGGCGCGCGATCGTTCTTCCTGCGCTTTGAGTTGCGCGAGCGCCATGCGCAAATGCGGATCGCGCTCGCTCGCTCGACGGATCGCCGTTGCCAGGGCGGGCATGTCCGCCGGGCTCTTGACCGAATCGGCGGCGTCGACCGCTGGGTCGTTCGACCCAATCGCTGTTGCAAGCACGTTTTGCGCAATCGAAACGCCTCCTCGTGCACGCGTACGCCCCGTGTCGAACCTTTGCAGATCGGCCTCGGCGCGAGTGAGCTCGATGGGCGGACGCAGCCCGGACTTGACGCCAGCCTGGGCAAGATCGCGATGAGCGCGCGCTCGCTCGAAAGCGCCCTCGGCCGCAGCAAGCACGCCCTTGGCCGCTTGAACCGCGAAGAAAGATTCTTCCACGTTGAACTCGATGTCGAGCCGCTCGGCATCGGCGTCGTGCTTGCGAACTTCGACGAGCGCATCGGCGGCAGCCGTTTGGGCCGCGATGCGCCCGAAGTCGAAGACTTCTTGTGTGACGCCGAGTCCTGCGAAGGTCGATGCATACGGCGTAAGGGTTGCACTGCCAGCCGAGACGGCGCGCGTGCCACCAATGCGCGGAATGTCGATGGCCGAGAATGCGGCGTAACCTGCCGTTGTGTTGTTTGCGGTTGCCCCAAAGATTTGCGCGGTGACACCCACGGTGGGAAGCCACGGCCCGCTAGCCACATCTGCCTGCACGCGCTCGGCCGACACGCGGGCCAGCGCTGCACGGATGCGAGGCTGGTGCTCATGCGCGTACGCAAGCGCTTCGGGAAGTGTCATCGCGCGAGGCGCGCCAATCGCTCCAACGGGCCGCGCTGCGTCGGGGGCTGGTTCGGCGAGTGCGGAGCGCGCGCTGGCGTTCGTGCAAACGAGCGCAATCGCGAACACGAAGACAAAACGACGAGAAACAAAAGCATACGCAGTCATCCGCAAAGCCGCCGCGACGATGGCATTCATACCACCCATCGCCCTATAAGAGCGCCTTCACTCGCCTCCTCCACGTCTCGTGCGGCTGCACGTCATGAAAGATACGTTTTCCCGCTATCAGATCTTTGTTGTCGCTCTTCTCGCGTTCCTTCAGTTCACGGTGGTTCTCGACTTCATGATTCTTTCGCCCCTCGGGGTGATGCTGCACGGCGCGCTTCACATTACGCCCAAGCAGTTTGGGCTCGTCGTGTCTGCTTATGCGTTCAGCGCGGCCGCATCGGGCTTCGTCGCCGCAGGCTTTGCCGATCGCTTCGATCGGCGAAAATTCTTGCTCTTTTTCTATGGCGGGTTCGTTGTCGGCACGCTCCTCTGCGCGACGGCCGATACGTACGAGGCTTTGCTCGGCGCGCGCATCATCACGGGCCTTTTTGGCGGTGTCATCGGATCGATCAGTTTGGCCATCGTTGCCGATCTGTTCCCCATGTCGATGCGCGGCCGCGTCATGGGCCTGGTGCAAACAGCCTTTTCGGCAAGCCAAGTTCTCGGCATTCCCTTTGGCCTGGTGCTGGCAACCCACTTTGGCTGGCATACGCCTTTTCTCATGATTGCCTTTGCCGCGCTGCTCGTGGGCGTCACGATTTTCACGCGATTGCGCCCCATCCGCAGCCACCTCGATGGACAGAGAGCGACGTCGAATGTCTTCGAGCATCTCACAAAGGCCTTCATGCATCTCGCAAAAACCGCAACATACCCGCGCTACATCGCGGGCTTTGCCGCAACGATGCTCTTGACGACAGGCGGTTTCATGCTGGCGCCGTTTGGAAGCAACTATCTCGTGTACAATCTCCATGTCCCGATCGAAAAGGTACCCATCGTGTTCGCAGCATCGGGTGCCGCGACCATGATTTCAGGGCCGCTCTTCGGCCAATTCGCCGATGCGTTCGGTAAGTACCTCACCTTTGCCGCTGGAAGCGTGCTCACCGCGTCCGTCGTTCTTTATTACACGTCGCTGACCTCGGCCCCGTTCGGCTTCATCGTCATGCTCAACATCGCGTTATTTGTCGGGATCTCGGCTCGCATGGGATCGTCGTTCGCGATGATCTCGGGCCTGCCGAACTTGCGTGACCGAGGCGCGTACATGTCCATCAGTGCGTCGATTCAGCAGCTGTCCGGCGGCACTGCGGCGGCGTGTGCAGGGCTCATCGTCCACCAAAAAACGCCCGCTTCGGCGCTCGAAAACTACCCACGCCTTGGCTGGGTGGTCGCAACAACGGTAGCGATCACCCTGGTGCTCATGTTCAACGTGCATCGCCTCGTCACCAAGCAACGTGCTCAAGCAATCTCACCGAAGGTATGATGCCTGCAGCGAGGGCGACAGGTGCGTGAGGACATGAGGGCGCGCGCTGGTGGTTCGATCGCTAGGGCCACCGCGATCGGCAGAGAGCGAGGGAATGATCGTATCGACATCGCCCTCGAGCCAGCGAAGGTAGGTTGCGGCGCGACGAGCCGAGTCGTAGGCCTTCGCGAGCGCGGTGAAGGCGCGTCGGCGATCGTCGGCGACAATGGAGATCTTGCTGCGCTGCTGGTTTCGCGCGTCAACGGCGCTCGTGAGAGCTTCGCAAAGCTTTTCAGCGGCATCGAGCTCGGAGGTCGTTGCCGCGGTTTTGTGCTCGATGTCGACCCACGACTCGCGAAGCATGCGAGCCAGCACGCCGACATCGGAAGCCACGTTGAGGTAGCCAACGGTGCCCTTCAGATCGCAGAGCCGAGCGCCATCGACCAACCCCCGCTTCGCGAGGGCGGCTACGTCGGACAGGAGAAGCTCGCGAATCTTTATCGCACGTTCGTAGAGCTCGGACAGGTGCTCGGGCGGCAGCGAGACAGCAAGGTACACGGAGTGTGTGTAGGCGAGCGCGCGAGCAAGCCCCTCGATCTTGTCGAACGCTACGAGGTCGAATGTTGGTAGATGTTGGGCGATGCTACGGCGTAGCGCAGCCAACTTTGGCACTACCCCGAGCGCCGTGTTGACTGCATGCTTGATGTCGAGGTTCTGCGTCGGAAGTTCGTCGGGCGAAAGGACCGCACGATCGCCCGCGGTTGCGTCGTACGCCGCACGAAAAAGTTGGTCGCATTCAAGTGGCGCGGCGGACGCGAATGGCTTGGGTTTATTCATCATAAGCCCATCCCCAGTTTGATGTTGCTTGGTAAGTTGGCGTATAGATCATTGGTTGTTTAACCTTTCGACCTCAGGGCGCCAAAGTTGCGCGAATTCTTACAAGGTGCGCCGCGGGGGCACGCAGTCAAGCCGGACCAGTCGTGTCAAGCTGGTGCGGGGGCCCCCCAGCCAATAGATATTCCATCAGCTCTCGTACCGAGCGAGACTCCGTGCCAAACGGCAATTTGCCTTTGCCGCGAAAGAAAAGACCTCGAGAAACGTCACCTTTGACTGCATAAGCGAGCTGGCTGTCGATGCAGAATTGACCATACTTGGCAACCTTGTCACGCAAACCGCACTGAACCAGGCAATCCCAATTCAACGTGCAGCGTCGGCAAATGCCTTCACGCTCGACCGCAGCCAGAAGATGATTTTCACGTTTGAGATAATTGGCTAGCCAACGCGTGCGAACGGCACGCGCGGGCAAGCCGGCTACGCTTATGAATTCGACAATGTCGTTGTCGCCGGCTTCCATGAGAATGCGTTTGAATTCGGGCGAAGCATCCCCTTCTTTCGTGACCGCAAAGGGGGTGCCGACCTGAACTGCCGAAGCGCCCCAATCCATCACTTCCCGAATCTTGGCCTGACTGTTGATTCCGCCGGCAGGAATCAATGGTATCTTCTCACGTTCAATACCGAGTTTCTTGAGCACCTCGAGAGACTCCGGAATCACCCTCTGGAAATCGAACTTCGGGTCCGAGGTGTCCGCCACGCTGGCAGCGCCCAAATGGCCGCCGGCCCAGCCCGGATGCTCGAGCACAATGGCGTCGGGCAGACGCTTCTTTTTCATCCAGCGCCTGAGAACGACGGCTACGCCGCGAGCTTCCGACAAGATCGGAATGAGGGCGACATCGGGATATTCTGCAGTGAGATCAGGCAAATCGAGAGGCAAACCGGCACCCATGACAATGGCGTCGGCCCCACTTTTGCAGGATTGCTTCACGTAGTCGGCGTACTGGCTCACCGCGCGCATGACATTGACCGCAATGGCACCCACGCCCTTGGCAAGCCGGCGAGCCGCGGTGATTTCGCGGTCGAGCGCCACAACGTTGGCCTTTTCGATTGCGCCGCGATCACGGCTTTTCGCGGAAACATCTTCGAGATCGGGGTGCAGGCGGCGCAGATCGATGCTCGCAATCGTGCCGACCCCTCCCAACGAGGCCACCGTGCCGGCAAGCTTGTGTGCAGAAATCCCCACCCCCATACCGCCTTGCACGAGGGGAAGGAGCTCTTTGCCACGTAGGCGCAAGGGTGAAAACGGGTGTTTTATCATACGATTTTTGGCTCCATGACAGTCTCGAGGCTCTCGAGGCAAGCGCTCGAAGGATCGCAAACTTGGAAGATTTATGCGTGTCACTATTAGGCAATATTTTCGGTAGAATTCCGTCGCCTGCCGGTATGAGGTAACGTCTCGCGACAACCATGACCACGAATACCCCGAACCTCTTCTCCCCTTACACCCTCGGTCGCCTATCGCTTGCCAACCGCATCGTGATGTCGCCGATGACGCGCTCACGTGCGATCGGCAACGTAGCGAACGAACTGATGGCCCGCTATTATGCGCAGCGCGCCGAGGCCGGTCTCCTCATTGCCGAAGGCACATCCCCTTCGCCCAATGGCCTTGGCTATGCGCGTATTCCTGGCCTTTTCAACGCAAGCCACGTTGCAGGCTGGAAAAAGACAACCGACGCAGTCCATGCCGCAGGCTCACGCATCTTCGTCCAGCTTATGCACACGGGCCGCGTCACCCACCCAGACAATCTGCCGAGCGGCGGACGTGTGGTTGGCCCGTCGGCGGTCGCGTGGGACGGCAAAATGTGGGTCGATGGCAAAGGCGAATTGCCTATCCCGACGGCGCACGCCATGACGCCTGCGGAGATTGAGCACACGATCGACGAGTTTGCGCGCTCCGCGGAGCTTGCGGTGGACGCCGGCTTTGACGGTGTCGAGCTGCATGGTGCAAACGGCTACCTCATCGAGCAGTTTCTCAACACCGGCGCGAACCAGCGTACCGACGAGTGGGGCGGTAGTGTCGACAACCGCGTGCGTTTCGCGTTGGAGGTGTCGAAACGTTCGGCAGCGCGCATTGGCGGTGACCGCATGGGAATGCGCGTATCGCCGTACAGCCATGCCGGCGGCCTGCGCTCCGACGACGATCAAGTCGAAGTGCTGCACGAAACGCTCGCCCGCGAACTCAAAAAGCTAGGCTTCCTCTACATGCACGTGGTCGATCACTCTTCGTTGGGCATGCCGCCGGTGCCCGTAAGCATGAAAGAGAAGATCCACAAGGCGTTTGGCGGCACGCTGATCCTCGCAGGCGGCTACGATCTTGCGCGCGCCAACGCCGATCTCGCGGCAGGTCTTGGCGATCTCATCGGATTTGCGCGGCCGTTCATCGCGAACCCGCGTCTACCTTCCAAGCTACGCGATGGGGTGCAGCTCACCGCGCCCGACTTCGCAACGTTCTACACCCCGGGTGAAAAGGGCTATACGGACTACCCGCTGGAGCCTTAATCAGCGAACGATAGATTAAACCGATCGAGGTTCATCACCTTGGTCCAAGCTGCAACGAAGTCGCTGACGAATTTGTCCTGCGCGTCCGCGCTTGCGTACACTTCAGCCAACGCCCGCAGCTGCGAGTTCGAGCCAAAAATCAAGTCGACGCGAGTGGCGGTCCACTTGACCGCCCCCGTTGCGCGCTCGTGCCCTTCGTACAAATCTTTGGCGTCCGATATCGGCTTCCACACCGTGCCCATATCGAGCAGATTCACGAAGAAATCATTGGTCAGCGCCTCGGTCTGCTTAGTGAAAGCGCCATGCTTGGACTGCCCGACATTCGCATTCATAACGCGCATGCCGCCCACGAGAACCGTCATTTCTGGTGCGGTTAGCGTCAGCAATTGAGCCCGATCGACGAGAAGTTCTTCCACCGACGCAGACGACTGCGCTTTCTGGGACTTGCGGAAGTTGCGGAAGCCATCGGCCATGGGTTCGAGCACGGCAAACGAGGCTATATCGGTTTGCTCTTGCGAGGCATCCATGCGACCAGGCGTGAAAGGAACCGTGATTGTGCAATGTGCATTTTGGGCGGCCTGCTCGACACCGGCACAACCAGCCAGAACGATGAGATCGGCGAGTGAAATCCTTTTTCCACCTGATTGAGCTCGGTTGAAGTCGGCCTGAATCTTCTCGAGTACTTTCAGCACCTCGGCCAACCGGGCAGGTTCGTTGACTTCCCATGCATTCTGCGGTGCGAGACGAATGCGCGCGCCGTTCGCGCCGCCGCGCTTGTCAGAACCCCGAAACGTGGATGCCGACGCCCATGCGGTAGAAACGAGTTGCGAGATACGCAATCCCGAAGCGAGGACTTTGCTTTTGAGCTGCGCGATGTCCTTTTCGTCAATGAGCTTGTGATTGACGGGCGGAATTGGATCTTGCCAGAGGAGTTCTTTGGCAGGAACTTCGGGCCCAAGGTAGCGAGCGCGTGGGCCCATGTCGCGGTGGGTTAGCTTGAACCATGCGCGGGCAAAGGCATCCGCGAGTTCGTCTGGATGCTCCATGAAACGCCGTGAGATCTTCTCGTAGACCGGGTCGAATCGCAGAGAAAGATCGGTTGTGAGCATGGAAGGAGCAATGCGCTTCGAGGGATCGTGCGCATGCGGAACCGTACCTTTGCCCGTGCCACCTTTCGGCTTCCACTGATGCGCACCGGCAGGACTCTTCGTCAATTCCCATTCATAACCGAAAAGGTTCTCAAAAAAGTTGTTGCTCCACTTCGTCGGCGTGGTGGTCCAGGTGACCTCGAGGCCGCTGCCAATCGCGTCAGCCCCCTTGCCGGTGCCGTAGCTATTCTTCCAGCCAAGGCCTTGTTCCTCGATGCCAGCCCCTTCAGGATCGGGCCCCACGTGGGAAGCAGCGGCTGCCCCGTGGGTCTTGCCGAACGTGTGACCCCCCGCTATCAGCGCCACGGTTTCTTCGTCGTTCATTGCCATTCGGGCGAATGTTTCGCGAATGTCTTTGGCCGCTGCAATCGGATCTGGATTGCCATTGGGACCTTCTGGATTGACGTAAATGAGGCCCATCTGCACGGCAGCAAGTGGGTTTTCGAGGTCCCGCTCGCTGGGGTTGCCGGCGTAGCGCTTGTCGCCGGCAAGCCACGTTGTCTCGGCGCCCCAGTATACGTCGTCGTCCGGCTCCCAAACGTCCTCGCGGCCGCCACCAAAACCGAAGGTTTTGAGCCCCATGGTCTCGAGGGCCACGTTGCCTGCGAGAATCATCAAATCAGCCCAAGAAATTTTCCTACCGTATTTCTGCTTGATGGGCCAAAGCAGGCGACGCGCCTTGTCCAAATTGACGTTGTCGGGCCAACCGCTGAGCGGAGCAAAGCGCTGCTGGCCGCTTCCGGCGCCGCCACGACCATCGCTGATGCGATACGTCCCAGCACTGTGCCACGCCATCCGGATGAAAAGTGGCCCGTAATTACCAAAGTCGGCCGGCCACCAGTCTTGGGAGGTCGTCATCAATACGGCGAGATCCTTTTTGACGGCGCTGAGGTCGAGGCTCAGAAATTCCGAGGCGTAGTTGAAGTCCTTGTCCATTGGATTGGAAAGGCACGAGCGCTGGTGGAGGATCTCCAACCGCAACCGATTCGGCCACCAATCCTTACTCGACATGGCCCTGCCGGCATTGTGATGGAAGGGGCATTTTGCATCGCTGGGTTGGCTCATGGGGGATCCTTCTTTGAGTATGGCGGTGAACCACCGAAGCACCTTTCGCGCCGGTGGATGGTGGATACAGACGAGTTGACAGATCGGAGGTAGCAGGATACTCGCCGATTGAAAATGATTTTCATGTTCATTTTATTGGCGCAGGCGGTGCCACCGGCGGAGCACGAGGAAAACTCATTCGATATCATGCACTTGCTCGAACGGCATGGGCTTCACGACGTTCACGACGAGGCGTGGAACCTCTACGGGCAGTTCACCTACATCGCGAACCACAAATTCGCATTTCATGCAAAATACACCAATCTTGACGGCAGCGTGAACTCGCTCGTGCCAAGCACCGAGCAGGGCTTCACAATGACCTTCACGCCGTTTCTCGGGCTCAAGCTATGGCGCGGCGGCGAGGCCTACTTCGTTCCTGAAGTAGCCGCCAGCCACCCGTTCTCGGGCCTGCATGGGATCGGCGGCTCGATTCAGAATTTCGAGCTTCAGAAAGATAGCAGCGAATCACCGCGGCTGTACCGGTCGCGCACCATTCTCCGGCAAACGATTGGGCTGGGCGGCAACCGCGTTACGAAGGAATCCGAACCCATGCAGCTCGCCACCGCGGTGAGCAGCCGGCGCGTGGTGCTCACCGCAGGAACGTTCTCGGTTCTCGACATCTTCGACCGCAACGACGTCACCTGGGATCCTCGCCAAACATTTCTGAACATGGCGTTTATGACCCACGCCTCATGGGATTTTGCTGCCGATGCACGAGGCTATTCCGTTGGCGCCGCCGCCGAGCTTTATTGGGATGCATGGGCGCTACGCATCGGGCGCATGGCCCCGCCGAAGAATCCAAATCAGCAGGCACTCGCGATCGATTTCGCACACCAGTATTCCGATTCGTTCGAACTCGAGCACGACCACGTGCTCTTTGGTCAGCCTGGTGCCGCTCGCTTGCTCGCGTACAGAAATCGTGAAGTTATCGGGCGCTTCAACGACGCCATCGCCGCCTACGAAACCGATCCAATTGGCAAAAATGCCAAAGCATGCACCGGGTACAATTACGGCTCTGGCAACGTGGCGGCTCCGGATCTCTGCTGGGTTCGAAAACCGAATACCAAAGCAGGAATCGGCATCAATCTCGAACAATACGTGGCGAAAGACGTCGGCCTCTTCTTTCGCGCCATGATCTCTGACGGCCGATCCGAAGTCGACGCATTCACCTCCGCCGACCGATCCCTTTCGTTCGGCAGCGTGGCCAAAGGCTCAGCGTGGCAAAGGCCACTCGATGTCACCGGCATCGGATTCGCCTCGAGTTGGGTCTCGAACGCGCACGCACGCTATCTCGCCATGGGCGGCATCGACGGCTTCGTCGGTGACGGCGCGCTCGCGAAAGCCACCGAGTGCGTCATCGATTTGTTTTACAGCGTGAATCTTCTCAAAGCAATTTGGCTCAGTGCCGATTACCAACATCTTTGGAATCCGGGATTCAACGCCGACCGCGGCCCTATCGATATTATCAGCGGTAGAGTTCATACGGAATTCTAGACTAAGCACGGCATTCGTCCGGTTGCGTCAAGAATGATTCGAGACGCGGATGAGCCGGATCCTTTCGTTGTCTTCTGTCATCTGTAGATAGAATCAATGGCCACATTGCTCATCATCGGCGCAGGGGTTGCGGGGCACACCGCTGCCCTCCATGCAAAGCGCGAGCTTGGTTCACGACACGAGGTCGTCGTTGTATCGCCGAACACTCGCTGGAACTGGATTCCATCCAACATTTGGGTCGGCGTGGGAAAAATGACCAAGGAGCAGGTCACCTTTCCCCTCGAGCCCCTTTACCGCCGCAAAGGGATCACCTTCCATCAGGCGCTCGCCACTGCCATCCATCCCGACGGTGGCAACGGACATGATCGGGGCTACGTGGTTGCACGTTCCACTCGTCCCGGTTCTGAGGGCCAGGAAATCGCCATCGAGTACGATTACCTTATCAATTGCACCGGTCCGAAACTAAACTTTGCCGCGACCGAGGGGCTCGGCCCTGACGGTCATTCGTTATCCGTCTGCACCGCAGGCCACGCTACCGAAGCTGCCAAGCAGCTAACGGCAGCCATTGGCCGGCTCAAAGCTGGGGAAAACTTACGCTTCGTCATCGGTGTTGGCCACGGCACCTGCACCTGCGAGGGTGCCGCCTTCGAATACATCTTCAACGTAGACCACGTGTTGCGCGAAAACGGAGTCAGGGATCGTGCCGAGATTTTCTACCTGACCAACGAGGCCCAACTCGGCGACTTCGGCGTTGGCGGCCTTACCTTCACCCAGCAAGGCTACCAAACCACGTCAAAGCTGTGGACGGAGTCGTTCTACCGCGAGAGGAACATTCACCCGATCCTTGGGGCGCATTGCAAGAAGATCGAGCCCGGACGCATCACCTACGAGCAACTCGACGGAACGATCCATCAGCTTCATTTCGACTTTGCCATGCTTCTTCCTCCATTCCGAGGAGCCGATCTCAAGGCGTACGACCGAGAAGGCAACGACATCTCCGACAAGATGTTCAACCCAGCCGGATTCATGAAGGTCGACGCCAATTACGCAGCGGGCAGCTACGAGAATTGGTCGGCCTCCGACTGGCCGCAAACCTATCAGTCACCTTTGTATGACAACGTTTTTGCGGCCGGCATTGCCTTCGCGCCGCCGCACCCAATTTCGCAACCGCGAACTAGCCCAAACGGAACGCTCATCGCGCCGGCACCGCCGCGCACCGGCATGCCGTCGGGCATGATCGCCAAAGCGGTGGTTCTTACCATCGTCGACCGTATTCGTGGCAAAAGTAAACCTGCCCGTCACGCGATCATGACCAAAATGGGTGCCGCGTGCGTTGCCTCCGCCGGCATGGGTTTATTCAGTGGATCGGCGGCATCGATGACGATGCACCCGATTGTGCCCGACTGGCAGGCTTATCCTGACACCGGACGCGATCTGCGGGGCACCTCAGGAGAGATCGGCCTGGCAGGTCATTGGATGAAGCACATTCTGCACTTCCTGTTCCTCTACAAGGCCAAGGGGCATCCATTTTGGTGGCTCATTCCCGAATGAACCATTCGACCACGTTATTTTTCACGACCTGAGAAAAGCAATGAGCATGAATGATTATGATTCCCAGGCCGAATTGGCCCTCAAGGCTGCGCCTCTGCCGACCCGCAAAATGTTGAAGCGTCGCCGCAACGTGTTCATCCAGCTCCTGCGACTCATTGCAATCAACATCAAAATGATTCGAGTGATTTGGGCTTCCCACCACCATTAGATAGACCGCTTTCAAGTTGACGCGAGTTCGAGGCGGTCGGCGAGGAGCGGACCGGAACAGCCTGCTTCGGCTTTGAGGACCGCACCGCAGCCGCCAACGATGAAATCGCGTCAAATCGAACGCGGTCTAAATCATCCGTGGAACTGCGCCAAGGCCGGATGCGCAATCGACCTTCCTGCTCGTTTTTCTTCGATGAGATAGGCGGTGTTGATGAGCCCGACGTGCGAGAAGGCCTGGGGGAAATTGCCGAGCTGGCGATGCAACCCCGGGTGGTACTCCTCGGCCAGAAGGCCCAGGCTGCTGGAGAAAGAGACAATGCGCTTGAGAAGTGCCTCGGCCTCATCGAGACGACCGACCATCGCGTAGTTGTCAGCGAGCCAGAAGCTACAAATAAGGAATGTTGCTTCGTGGCCAGGCAACCCGTCCACGCCGGTCTCGGTCGAATAGCGAAGAAGGAGCCCATCCCACATGAGACCTTTCTCAATCGCGGCAACCGTGGAGAGCATCCGAGGATCGTCGGCCGGCAAGAATCCCATGTGCGGGATCAACAAAACGCTCGCGTCGAGGGCCTCCGAACCGTACGACTGCGTGAAGGCACCCACGCGTTCGTTGAATCCTCGCTGGAGCAGATTGGCGCGAATCTGCTCGCGAAGTGCGCGCCAGCGGTGCAGGCGCTTCTCGAGTCGATGTCGTCCTCCGACGCCGAAGTCCTCGATCATCCTGACGGCCCTGTCGACCGCCACCCAGGCCATCAACTTCGAGTGCGTGAAATGGCGATGGCCTTCGCCGCGGACCTCCCAAATCCCCTCGTCTTTGCGTTGCCAAACCTGCTCCACGAAGTCGACGATGGCAAGAATGGGCCCCCAGGTGTCAGGCAAATCTGGAATGTTGTGAACGTGTGCATCATACAACGTGTTGAGCACCTCGCCGTAGACGTCGAGTTGAAACTGGTCGTACGCACCGTTGCCGATGCGGACCGGTCGGGAGTCCTCATAGCCAGGAAGCCACGGAAGCTCGATTTCGTGGAGGCGATGCTCACCCGCCACGCCGTACATGATCTGGAGCTGGGCCGGGGCACCCGCGACCGCACGCATCAACCAGTCACGCCATGCCTTTGCTTCGTCGAGGTAACCGCATCGCATGAGTGCGTCGAGCGTAAGGGTTGCATCGCGCAGCCAGCAGTAGCGATAGTCCCAGTTGCGAACGCCGCCGAGCTCCTCGGGAAGCGACGTCGTCGGCGCGGCGACGATGCCGCCGGTCGGTTCGTGCGTGAGTGCCTTGAGCGTGAGGAGCGACCGCACGACGGCATCGCGGAAGGGGCCTCGATAGCAGCACCGGCTCGCCCAATCACGCCAGTGGCGCTCGGTCCGTTCGATCTCCTGGTCTGCGTTGACCGGATACGGGGGAGGAGGCTCGTGCGATGGGTAGAACGTGAGCGCGAACGCGAGGCGCTCGCCCGCGCGGACGATGAAGTTTGCCTCGATTCGCGCGGCGTCCCAGTCTGGTTCTAGCGGTACCGGGCTGATGTACAAGAGCGCGTTCGGGCCTGATGTCAGCGTGGATCGATTTCCATCGACCTTGATCCACGGGATATGGGCACCGTAGCCGAAGCGCGCCTTCAGATCGGCGTGCATCGGGACTTCCCCTTCGATCCCCTCCACAATCCGGATGATGTCGTGCCCCGCCTTGCCAGGAGGCATGAAGTCGATGAGGCGAGCTTTTCCCCCGTTGGCCACAATCTCGCTCTCGAGAATCAGGGTGTCCTGTCGATAGCGTCGCTCGATGCTCCGGATCACGGCTGCGGGCCGTATCGCCCAGTACCCGTGCTGGTCGTTGCCGAGCAGCTTTGCGCAGCACGCATCCGAGTCGATCCGCGGTAGACAAAGCCAATCTATCGAACCGTGGTGCGAGACCAGGCCGACAGTCGTGGCGTCGCCGATGAGTCCGTAGTCTTCAATGGAGGCTGCCATGAGAAGCCGATCATGGGCACCCATTCCTAGAGCCACAATGCGGCAGCATTGCGAATAGACTGCTAGACCGCTTTCAAGTTGACGCGAGATCGAGGCGGGGCCGAGGTGCGTGTGCTGGATAGCACACGCACACGCCGTCGCACGGCTCCGTCAGGAGCGGACCGGAACAGCCTCTTTTGGCTTTGAGGACCGCACCGCAGGCCCCAACGAAGAGATCGCGTCAAATCGAAAGCGATGAGCGGCATGCTCGATGCTTCGCGCCTATGACCATGCGAGCGCTGGCATTCTTCCCCCATCGACGTGAGCTGAAGATCATCGATGTCCCATCGCCCATCCGACAAGGAGATCGCGACGTGATGGTACGGATCCGCGAAGTCGGTGTCTGCGGCACCGACCGAGAGATCAGCGAGGGCCACCACGGAATGCCCACAGCCGGAAGCGAACAGCTCGTTCTTGGCCACGAAGCGCTGGGCGAAGTCGTCGAGGTGGGCCCTCGGGTCCGCACACTCGCGCCGGGCGATCTCGTTGCGCTGACGGTTCGTCGGCCATGCGACGTGAAGGAGTGTGTGGCTTGCCGAGCGGGTCGTCAGGATTTTTGCATCACTGGGAAATTCACCGAGCGAGGGATTCACGGCGCCGATGGCTTTCTGACCGAGCTCGTCGTCGAACACGAACGCTACCTCGTTCGTGTGCCGCGGGTGCTCGCCGATGTCGGGGTCCTTGTCGAGCCGCTTACCATTGCCGCCAAAGCAGCTGTCGATCTCGACACGATCCTGCGGCGCTATCCTTGGGAGCCTGTGGGTCTGCGGGCGCTCGTCTTGGGCGGCGGCCCCATTGGCTTGCTTGCCGGAATGACACTCGTGGCGCGAAACATCACGACATTCGTGTACTCGCTCCAGCCTGCCAACAGCGATCGCGCCGAACTCACCCGCTCGATCGGCGCCGAGTACATTTCTGCCCGCGACACGCCGCTCGCAGAGATTTCTTCACGCATCGGCACGGTGGACGTCATCTTCGAGGCAGTGGGGCCGGCCAAAGTCGCATTCGGCGCCATGTCGAGCCTGGCACCGAACGGCGTGTTCATCTTGAGTGGCGTCCCCGCTGGCGGAAAATCCATCGAGATCGATCTCGACGGCATCATGCGAGACATCGTACTGAAAAATCAGGTGCTCTTCGGGACGGTGAACGCATCCCGCTCTGCATTCGAAGCGGCGATCCAAAAGCTCGAACAATTCATGGGGCTGTTCCCTGCCGCCGTACGAGGTCTGATCACACATCGCGTGAAGCTGGAAGAGGCCCCTGATCTCTTGCGTCACCCGAACGGTATCAAACAGGTCGTAGTGCTTGCGACATGACGGCCATAAGCAAACCGCTTTCAAATCGAAAGCGGCCAGGCGTGCGAGATGCATTCACGAGCTACATCCAGAGGAGGTGCCGTGGAGACCTTTGCGTTGAACCCTACGAACGACTCATGGATTGACGTCACAGTGCCAATTCGCAACGGGATGCTGCACTGGCCGGGCAATCCTGCGATTGCCATCAGCCAACCCCAGCACCTCGAGCGCGGCGACGATGCGACGGTCTCACTACTCTCGCTGGGAGTACATACTGGAACACACGTGGACGCGCCCGTTCATTTCCTCGTCAATGGCGCGGGCGTAGACAGTATCGGATTCGATCGTTTGATCGGACCGGCTCGAGTTCTCGACGTGGGCGATGCCCTTCGGATCAAGCCGAGCGACATCGCGTCGGAAGACATCCGCGCAAACGAACGCATCCTGTTCAAAACCCGCAATTCGCGCCACTGGGGCGAAAAGGACTTTCGTCCCGACTACACCTGCTTGTCCACGGAGGCGGCTCGCTTCTTGGTTGAGCGGGGCGTGTGGACGATCGGGATCGACTACTTGTCGATGGGATGCATGGACACGGGGGTGGAGACGCACCGTGTTCTCCTTGGTGCTGATGTCTGCATCATCGAGGGACTGGATCTGTCGCGCGTCGAAAGCGGCCTCTACGATCTCATTTGCATGCCGCTGCGTCTGGAAGGTCTTGACGGAGCGCCTGCCCGCGTCGTTCTTCGCCGCCGCGCGGCTCACGCAATGAATGCAGAGAGGGGGAGCAGATGACCTGCGAGAACTGCGATTGCGATCAGGGGAAGCTCAAAAGTCAGCAACTACGGTGCGTCAACTTCCAAGGCGACGCGCTCCGAATGGGAATGAACTGGACCGAGGAAGATCTCGGCAAGCCGCAGATCCTCGTCGACAGCGCATACGGCATGGGGCATCCTGGGACGTTTCATTTCAGGCCGCTCATCGAAGAGATCTCCAATGGCGTCTTCGAAGCCGGAGGAAAGCCGGGCGTATTCACCGTCAGCGACATCTGCGACGGAGTCGTCCAAGCAACGAGCGGAATGAGCTACTCGCTCGTGAGTCGCGATGTCATGGCTGCGATGGTCGAGATCCACGCGCTCGGGCACCCCCACGATGGCATGGTGCTCCTCTCGGGTAACGACAAGTCGGTCCCTGCACACCTCGTTGCGATAGCGCGTTGCAATCTGCCGGCGATCCACGTGCCAGGAGGCACGCAGCTCAACGCCCCCAACTACTTCACTTCGAACAAACTCTGGCCGCTCGGAATGCACGTGCAGCAAAACGAAGCCACGAAAGAGGAGCTGTTCGAGAAGCAGAAGAACGCTTGCCCCACCTGCGGGGCCTGCCAGTTCATGGGGTCAGCCTCCACGGGCCAGGTCCTCGCCGAGGCGCTCGGGCTTGCGCTGCCAGGCTCCGCGCTGATCCCAGCGCCGCTCACGATGCTCCTGCGCTACGCGCGCGCTGCCGGCAAACAGATTATCAAGCTTGTGCAGCAGAACCTTCGACCACGCGACATCCTGACACGCAAGGCGTTCGAGAACGCGGTTACGGTCCACGCTGCGGTGGGCGGCTCGACGAACGCGATCCTTCACTTGCCGGCTGTTGCCCACGAACTCGGGATCGACCTCGGTGTCGATGACTTCGATCGGATTCACCGACGCGTGCCCATCGTGGCGAATGTGAAATCCACGGGCAAGTATCCTGTCGAATACTTCTACTACGCAGGCGGAGTCCCGAAGGTCATGCTCGAGATCCGCGATCTGTTGCACCTCGACTGCATCACCGTGACTGGAAAAACGCTGGGAGAGAATCTCGACGCGATCGCGATGTCGAGTTTCTTCGAAGAGCGTCTCGGCTACCTCCACAACTACGGCATTGCAGCAACGGACGTCATCGGGCGACGTAGCGAGCCCTTCTTCGCGGAGGGCGGCCTGTGCATCTTGCGAGGCAACATTGCGCCAGAGGGAGCCATGATCAAGGCGTTCACGGTACCGAAGGAGATGCATGTTCACATCGGTCCCGCGCGTGTCTTCGATAAAGAAACGGCGTGCCTCGACGCACTGAAGCGACACGAAATTGCGCCGGGCGACGTGATGGTGATCCGGTACGAGGGCCCGCGCGCGAACGGCATGCCGGAGATGTACTTTGCATCCGCGGTTCTCGACGCAGATCCCGTACTCGGTCAGTCCACCGCGCTCATCACCGACGGGCGTTACTCGGGCGCGATGAAGGGGCCCTCGATCGGTCACGTTTCGCCTGAGGCGGCCGACGGAGGACCAATCGGCCTCGTGGAAGAGGGAGATCTCATCGAGATCAACATCCCGGAGCGCAAGCTCGCGATCGTCGGGCTTCATGGACACAAGTCTACGGAAGCAGAGATCGCACGCGCACTCGGAGAGCGGCGTGCGCGTTGGACGCCTCCGCCTCCGCGTCACACATCGGGAATTCTTGGACTTTACTCGCGTGTCGCGACCACGGCCTCTTCTGGTGGCTCGCTGACCCCCCCCTCCATGGGCGGGAATGACGAGAAATCTACGCGCTCTACGCACCTACAGCCGCCAGTCGCACAGGTCGCACCGCGACAGAACACCGGCTCTCCGTCTAGTTCGAATGGTTCGCTGTCTGGTTCGAACGGCGCCGCAAACGGAAAGCCAGGTGATCGCGAGCGCGAACCCGCAGCGCCAGTCGCGCGGTCGAAGTCTACCCCGCCGCAGGGCCACCGCGCGGAGCACGTCAAGGTGGTCGTTCTCGACTACGACTTCGGGGACGTAGACATCGAACGATCCATCATCGAAGGTGCTGGTTTCGAGCTCGTCGCGGCGCAGTGCAAGAGCGAGGACGAGGTCATCGACGTCGCGCACGACGCGTATGGGGTGTTTTGCCAGTACGTGCGTGTGGGCGCCCGCGCGGTTGCAGCAATGCCTCATTGTTGTGTCATCGCCCGCTACGGTACCGGGGTTGACATCGTCGATGTGGAAGCTGCCACCAAGCATCGCATTCAGGTCACCAATGCGCCGAATAGCTGGTGTTCCGACGAAGTCGCCGATCACGCCGTGACGATGTGGCTGGCAGCTGCGCGGAAGATTCCGAAGTATGACGCGGCGACACGGCGTGGCGAGTGGCACTGGCAGACCGGCAAGCCGATCCATCGATTGCGCGGCAGCGTGTTCGGGCTGCTTTCCTTCGGTGCGATCGCTCGCTCGATCGCCGATCGCGTGCGTCCCTTCGGGGTCGAGCTCTGGGCACACGACCCATTTGTCGACCCCAATGAGATCCGCGAGCGAGGCGTTCAGCCAGTCTCTTTCGAAGAGCTCGTTGAGGGCTCCGACCACCTCATCATTCAGTCGCCCCTCACCAAAGGGACGCGTGGTCTTTTCAACGAAGACGTACTCCGTCGCATGAAGAGGAGCGCGATCCTCGTCAACACCGCGCGCGGACCCATTGTCCCTGATCAGGCGCTCTACCGCGCCCTCAAGGAGGGCTGGATCGCCGGAGCCGCACTCGATGATCTCGAAGAAGAGCCCGCGAAGCGACGCGACTGGAAGCCAGACAATCCGCTCTTGCGGCTCGACAACGTGATCGTGACGCCGCACGCAGCCTATTACTCCGAGGAGTCGATTCACGCGGTGCGAACCATCGCTGCCAGCGAGGTAGCGCGCGTGCTGACCGGACAGCGTCCGCACTTTCCGGTAAACGTCGTGGAGGACGTCGAAAGGGACAGTGCATGAAGCTCTCTTCGCGGACGGGCACGCTCCAAGCGATCGAAAAACAGCGTGCGATTGCCGTTGTCCGTTTGGACGATGCGACACGCCTCGTGCCGGTGATCGAGGCGCTCGGCGCGGGCGATGTCTGCATCGTGGAAGTCACCGTGACGATCCCTGGTGCGCTCGAAGCGATGGCGAACTCCAAGCTCGACTCGCAGATCCTGATCGGCGCGGGCAGCGTGCTCGATCCCGAGACAGCGCGCCTCGCCATTCTCGCGGGCGCACGATTCGTGGTCGGGCCAACGGTCTCTCCGGCCGTCATTTCGCTATGTCACCGCTACGATGTTGTCGCCATTGCTGGGGCCTACACGCCAACGGAGATTGTAACGGCGTGCGAGGCAGGAGCCGATCTGGTCAAGGTGTTCCCGGCCCGCAGCCTCGGCCCGGGTTATCTGAAAGATCTCCATGGACCGTTGCCCCAAGTACGACTCGTACCAACAGGAGGAGTGACCGTGGAGAACGCCACCGCGTTTCTTGAGGCCGGGGCATTCGCGGTCGGGGTAGGAGGGAATCTCGCCCCTCGCGATGCCGTGGCGAGGGGTGACTACGCACGCATCACCGACCAGGCTCGCCGTCTCGTACGTGCGATCCGCGAGCCACGCGAATCAGAGGAGGGGTCGCGATGCCATCAATGAAAGGGAAACCGAAGGTCGTCACGTTCGGCGAGCTTCTGCTCCGACTGAGCCCGCCCGGACACGAGCGATTCATGCAGTCGCCTACGCTGCAGGCGAGCTTCGGCGGCGCGGAAGCGAACGTCGCCGTCAGCCTGGCGCAGTTTGGTTTGGACAGCCATTTCGTTACCCGGTTACCAAAGAACGCGATCGGCGACGCGGCGGTGCGGGCGCTCCGAGCCGAGGCCGTCAACGTGGACTCCATACGACGCAGAGGCGAACGCATCGGCATCTACTTCGCCGAGAGCGGCGCGAGCCAGCGTCCGTCGTTCGTAGTCTACGATCGCGCCCATTCGGCTTTGAGCGAGCTCGAACTAAGCAGCATACCCTTGGATGTCGCCTGGGAGGACGAACTCCGCGGAGCAAGCTGGTTTCACACCTCGGGCATCACCCCAGCTCTGAGCAAGGACCTGGCGGACTTCACGAAGATCGCGCTCGCGACGGCGCGTAGGAGCGGCGCCCGAGTGAGCTTTGACATCAATTACCGCAGCAAGCTGTGGTCCGAAGAAGCAGAGGCACGTTCGGTTCTGCAGCCGCTGCTGCAATACGTGAACGTCTTGATCGCGAACGAGGAGCACCTGCTCACCATGCTCGGCATGCCGATCGAACGCTCGCGTGAACCCACTTCACACGTGTCCGAGGACGTGCTCCTCGACGCAGCGGGACGCGTCGTTGCCGAATACGGCATCGAGCAGGTAGCGATCACCTTGCGCGAAAGTTTGTCGGCGAGCGAGAACGGATGGAGCGCGCTGCTCTACGATGCAAAGACCAAGACCCTGCATCGAGGCCCCAGGTACGTCGTCACACTCGTCGATCGAATCGGTGGCGGTGACGCATTCGCTGCCGGGCTCATCTTCTCGATCCTCGACGGCCGGTCGCCCGAAGATGCCCTTGGGTTCGCGATCGCAGCCGGAGCACTCAAGCTGACCATCGTTGGCGACTTCAATCACGTGCCAGTCGAGGAGGTCGAACGCGTGGCTTCTGGCGAAGCAACCGGCCACGTAAGACGGTAGAGACGATCAGAAGACGGAAATAACGGCGTCATTCTGCGCCTTCTTTTATAGTACGCCTGAGCGCGTGAAGTTCCTCGCCGATCTCCACATCCATTCCTACCTCTCGCGCGCCACGAGTCGCAACCTTACCCTCGAGCACATTCATCGATCGGCGCAGCGCAAAGGGATCACCGTGGTCGCAACCGGCGACTTCACCCACCCGCGCTGGTTCGCCGAGCTGCGCGAGAAGCTGGTGCCGACGGATAGTGGCCTCTTCGCGCTGCGCGAGGATCTCGCGCGCGCGATGAGCGACGGCATTCCTCCAGCCTGCCACGCGCCTGTGCACTTTGCCCTCTCGGTCGAAGTGAGCAGCATCTACAAGCGCGATGGCAAGGTGCGCAAAGTCCACAACCTTGCCTATGCACCCGACTTCGACACTGCCGCTCGGATCTCTACGCGCCTGGCGCGGATCGGCAACATTGCTTCGGACGGACGACCAATCCTCGGCCTCGACTCGCGCGACTTGCTGGAAATCGTCCGCGAGTCGTCGCCTGACGCTTTCCTCGTGCCGGCTCATATCTGGACGCCGTGGTTTTCCGCGCTCGGCGAAAAAGGAGGCTTCGACGCGATCTCGGACTGCTTTGCTGATCTCGCCGGAGAGATCTTCGCCGTGGAAACCGGGCTCTCGTCCGATCCGGCGATGAACTGGCGCATCTCGGCACTCGATCGCTTTGCCCTTGTTTCGAACTCGGACGCGCACTCGCCCGACAAGCTCGGACGCGAGGCCAACCTTTTCGACTGCGAGCTGTCGTACTTTGCGATTCGAGACGCGCTCCGCAACCAACGGGAAGGGCTGCTCGGCACGGTGGAATTCTTCCCCGAGGAAGGCAAGTACCACTTCGACGGCCACCGCGGATGTGGAGTTTCGCTGACACCAGCCGAGGCGCGCCGCGCGGGTGGGCTCTGCCCGAGCTGCGGCAAGCGACTGACTCCGGGAGTCCTGGGCCGGGTAGAGGCGCTTGCGGATCGGCCCGAGGGCGTGCGACCCGAAGGGGCCAAGCCGTTTCGGTGCTTCGTCCCGCTCGCGGAGCTGCTCGGCGAGTTGATGGACGTCGGCGCTGGCAGCGCACGCGTTGGCCGTGAACAAGAACGGCTACTAAGCCGTGTGGGACCCGAGCTCGCACTGCTGGGCGATCTGCCGCTCGAGGAACTTGGCCGCGATGGCCCGCCACTTCTCGGCGAGGCGATCGAGCGGATGCGCGCGGGTCGAGTCCATCTGAAGCCGGGTTACGACGGCGAGTACGGGGTCGTGAAAGTCTTTGATCCTGACGAGCGCCGGCGCCTCCTGACCCAGCGCAGCTTCGGTTTCGCTTTGCAGCGCGATCCCGAAAAGCCGCTGCCTTCTTCTCCAACAGTGCCAGCGCCCTTGCAGAGGCCAGCCGCCGTGGCCTTGCCTGCCAACGCTCCTTTGCCTGAACTGCCCGAGCTCAACGCCGAGCAGGCGTGCGCCGTTCTTCACCCCGGCGGCCCGCTCCTCGTTCTCGCCGGGCCCGGCACTGGAAAGACCCGGGTGCTCACCCGCCGCATCGCGCGGCTCGTGCAGCAGGGCGTTGACGCGCGTTCCATCTGCGCGATCACCTTCACACGCCGCGCGGCCGGCGAGCTTCGCGATCGGCTCGCCGATCTCCTTGGGCCCGGCGCAGCGCCGATCGAAGCGTGCACTTTCCATGCACTTGGTCTCGCGCTCTTGCGCGAGTTCCACGAGCCCGCGGGCCTTGCGCCCGACTTCGAGATCCTGGACGAGCAGACGCGCATGGAGGCGATCGAAGCAGCCGCCAAAGAGGCCGGCGCTACTCGCTCCGGCAAGCTCGCCGCTGCAATCGGACTGGCCAAAGCGAAGCTGCTCGGCCCTGAGCACTGCGCGCCCGAAATCGCGCCAGCGTACGCTGCCTACCAGCGCGCGCTCGAAGCGCGCAACGCACTCGACTTCGACGATTTGGTGCTGCGGGCCGTTCGGCTCCTCGAGCGCAGCGACGAAACACTCGCCTTGGCCCGGGAGCGTTGCCGCTATCTCCTTGTCGACGAATACCAAGATGTCAACCCAGCCCAAGAGCAGATGGTGCTCTTGCTCGCGCCTCCAGGGCCAGAGACCCAGATCTGCGTTGTCGGAGATCCCGATCAGGCGATTTACGGATTCCGCGGATCGGATCCAACCTGCATCGAGCGCTTCGTCTCGCACTATCGGGACGCCGCGGTGGTGGCGCTGCGGGTGAACTACCGCTCGCCCGCAGCGATCGTCCACGCTGCAACGCGCGTCATCGAGGGCACCCGAGGGCGCGCGCCTCGACCGATCGAGCCGATCGCCTCTGCGTCACTGCCCATCGAACGCATCGAACGCGTCAGAGCTGCGGGCGAAGCGGAGGAGGCCCACTTCATAGCGTGCGAGATCGAGCGGGCGCTCGGCGGAACGAGCCTCGCCTCCATCGACGCCGGCCAAGCCAATGGCCAGAACGACGCGCACCTGGCCTTCCACGACATCGCGGTGCTCTTCCGCACCTCGGCGCAGGCCAACGCCATTGGCGTTGCTCTCGACCGCCTCGGGATCCCTTACCAGCGCGTTGTCGACGACGCGCTGATGTCCCGACCGCGCGTCGTCGAGCTGCTCGAAGAGCTCCGGAAGCTCGCGGACGAGAAGGGTGCAACGGCTGACGATGCCGTGCTGGTGGCGGATCGGATCGTGCGCCTCGCTCCTGTCAACGCCGATCCCGAGCGCCGCGCAGCCGCGGAGCTGCTCGCCACGTTCGCTGTGCCGTTCGGGCAGGATCTCGCCGAGTTTCTGGCTGCGATACCGCTTTGGCAAGCGGGCGACGTCAGTCTCGTTGCCAAGAAGGTGGCGCTCCTCACTCTGCACGCCGCCAAAGGACTCGAGTTTCCTTTGGTCTTCATCGCCGGCTGCGAAGAAGGGCTGCTCCCGCTGCAGCAACCTGGACACCCGCCCGCTGATCTCGCGGATCTCGAAGAGGAGCGCCGGCTTCTCTACGTTGGAATGACGCGCGCCCGCAGCCGCCTCGTGTTGACCGAAGCGCGCCGGCGCTTGGTCCGCGGCCGCGTGGTCGACAGAGAACCTTGCCGTTTCCTCGAAGGGTTGCCTGCCAAGTGGGTGGCCGCGCCTCGGATTCTCGAGGCGCGCAAGCGGTTGCCTCGGCAGCTCTCGCTCTTGTAAGCGGTCCCAGCACGCTCCGCGGCCACGAGATGTAGGTGTAAGTCGGCAACGCGACTCGTCTTTTGCGTCGGTACCAAGTCGCGCATTGTCCTGTCGGTGATGTAATATGCCGCTATTCCTGTGCGACGAGTGCGGACACGGGATCGCGCCCTTGCTCTCGCAGGCAGGCGTTTCGTTCCGACGAACGAGAAAGGCGACAGGCAAAATCATGCTTGGAAAGAAGCTTACAGCAGAGGCTTTCGGTACGTTTTGGCTGGTGTTCGGTGGTTGCGGAAGTGCGGTCCTCTCCGCCACGTTTCCCAACGTCGGCATTGGGCTTCTCGGAGTGTCCCTGGCATTCGGCCTCACCGTTCTCACCATGGCAACGGCACTCGGCGGGATCTCGGGCGGGCACTTCAACCCCGCCGTTTCATGTGGGCTCGCCGCCGCCGGTCGAATGCCGGTGAAGGATCTCCTTCCGTACATTGTCGCGCAGGTCGTGGGCGGGGTCCTTGGCGCCTTGGTCCTTTACGCCATCGCCACCAACAAGCAGGGCTTCAAAGAATTGGGCGACTTCGCGTCCAACGGCTACGGAGATCACTCGCCCGGCAAATTCAACATGGGTGCGGCCTTCATCGCAGAGTTCGTGCTCACAGGAGCGTTCCTCGTCATCATCCTTGGCTCAACCTCAGAACACGCGCCAAAAGGCTTGGCCCCCGTGTCGATTGGTCTCGGACTCACACTCATCCACCTCGTCGGAATTCCAGTCACAAACCTCTCCGTCAACCCGGCCCGCTCAACGGGACCGGCGATTTTCGTGGGCGGCTGGGCGCTCGAGCAACTCTGGCTTTTCTGGGTTGCGCCAATCCTTGGTGCTGTCATCCTTGGGGGACTGTATCGCGTACTCTTTGACGAGAAGAAAACGACCTGACGCATCGAATCATCGAAGCGTCGATCGCGATCCGCCTGCCGTTTAGCGGCAGGCGCTCTTGCCCCCACCTTGGAGAACCTTGCCCATGACTTCGACAAAAAACCGACTTCTAGCCCTTTCGTTTGGACTCGGCGCTGCCGCCTGCACCTTCTTGGCTCCGCGGATCGCTCACGCGGGAATCGAATCCTGCGGGAACATCAACGTGACCGCAGACGCGCAGTGCGAACTCAAGACAGAGGGCGGTTGCACCGCGCAGTGCACGCCCATCAACTTCGAGGTTGCGTGTAACGCCCAGCTCCAGGCGTCGTGCAACGCAGATGTGTCGGTCGAATGCACGGCATCGTGCACGGGAGGCTGCCAGGCAGACTGCGCGGTAGACCCTGGTGCGTTCGACTGCTCGGCGAGCTGCCAAGCGAGCTGCACGGGTAACTGCAACGCCAGGTGCTCGAGCGCCAACAACCAGACCGATTGCATGGCATCTTGCAACGCAACATGCAGCGGAAGCTGCGACGCCCAATGCAACGTCAAGCTGCCGTCTGCGGACTGCAACGCCGAGTGCAATGCGAGCTGCAATGGAAGCTGTCAGGGCAAGGCCAATCTCGACTGCCAGGTGAACAGCTACGCCAAATGCCAGACAGACCTCACGGGCGGCTGCAACGTCCAGTGCGAGAAGCCCTCGGGCGCCCTCTTTTGTAACGGACAGTTCGTCGATACAGGCGACAACTTGCAAAACTGCATCAACGACCTCAAAAACATCCTCAATATAAATGTGACAACGACGGCCAGCGCCGAGTGCAGCAACGGCACCTGTACCGCCGAAGCCAGCGCCTCATGTACTTCCGCGCCGGTACCAAGAAACACCTCGCGCTCAAGCGATCTCTTGCTCCTTGGCGCGGTCGGCGCGATTACGACGGCCGCCATCCGCCGTCGCAGATCCCGCTAATTGACGTCCTGCGCATTTAGAACGATGCGCCCCTGGCTGTCGGTGAGTTTGGTCCGTCGAAGCCGCGGAACCCAGCGGCCTTGTGCCCATTGCCGCAACGTTTCTTCGTCGGGCCAAACCCACGCTTCAGGACCACGCACGCGGACGCAACGAGGTGTGATCACGGCAAGCGGCACGTGCAACACCTCGCCAAGCCGAAGTGCTGCACAAGTTTCCGTGACTCGGAATGCATCGGACAACGCGGGCAGATCGTGCCCCAAAGCCACGACGGCCCGTTGAAATGCACGCGCTGGCGCTACGATGGCCGCTGCGATGTAGTTCGCAACGTCTTCGACGTCGTCAGCGGCATAGCACTCGCGCACTCGCAACCACCATTCGGCAAGCTCGTGAGCGATTGCGAAAATTCGGCGCTCGAGTGGAAGACAATGTCGAACGCGAATGCGCCACTCATCATGAATATGCGTAAGTTCTGCATCGTGGCGCAGTCCGAGCAGATACTCAGTCGCTCTGCTACCAAGGTGAGCGATCACGAGGCGCGCAAGCCGCACGGGCTCATCGTCACCCTGCCCCGCATCGCGAAGGATGGCAGCCGCAATGCCCTCGCGTTCCGCGTAATCCACTCGTCAAGGGTGGCGCGACGAGCGATTAGCGTCAAGATCAACGCTTGCGCCGCCAGAACTCAGGTAGTTCGTCGAGGCCCTCGAGCGGGTTACCCTTTTCGGGAATATTCTGCGGGCTCGACATCTGGCGCTTGTGAAGCTTCCAGTCCGCCACGAGGCGATCGACCAGGTACCTTACATCGGGCTCTTCGTCCGATCGTAATTGCACCTCCCATGTCTTCGCGAATTCTGGGTCGGCGTCGAAATACCTAACGGCGTCTCTTCGGGCTTCCTCCATCGCGGCGTAGCGTTCAGGGCGATCGACCCAGCGACTTTTCTCCTCCGCTGCATCGGCGTGCAGCGCTTGCGGATCGGGATGCTCGTCAGCCCACTTCTTTGCGGTTTTTCTGAGTTTGGTGACATCGCCGCCAAATTTTAAGTCAGCGATGATGGTCTCGAAATTACCCCCGATTCCTCGACCGTACTTGATGGCATTCTGGACCGACGTTGAGTTGATTCGCAGCTGTTTGGCTGCATCGCGCATCGATATCATGCCTGGCCGCGGTCGCCCGCCCTGCGGGGCGTCCTTGTCAATGCTCAGCCATTTGGGAAGATTCGCCTGAATAAACCGAGCGACATCTCTCGTAACCGACGACGGCATGCATACTCCGCATAGCTGGTAGCACTTGCTACCGCACTCCGCATAGCTGGTAGTACTTGCTACCGCAACTAATGTCTTGTACCCGTCGCAATAGATAGCTATCACTTTCATTATGACTGTCATTATGAACGACTCAGTCGGTACGCAACTGCAAGCGTTTCGCAAACGATGTGGGATTTCGATCCGCGAGGCAGCACGGCAACTTCGGATTGTGTACCCTGCATTGATCGACTGGGAGAAAGGGCGCCAAACGCCATCGCCTCCTTACCGCCACGCCATCGAGGTGTGGACGAGCGGAGAAATTCTGGCAACGGACTGGCCGCTTTCGGATCGGGAGCGTGAGGTGCTCGCGAAAACCGCACTCGTGCTTCCCGCCAAACCCGAGTTGATTTCATGCCCAACCAACCCTGCACATGCAAGTGACAGCGATCGTCAGCACGTTGTCGCTGCGCTGACGCCTTAGATGCTCTCGATGCGCACTTCAGGCCGCAACCAAAGGTACGGAGAGAGTCATGCCTATGTGGCCTGATGCGGTGGAGATCATTGTCGTGTGCGCGGCGTTCATCGCCGCGTGCATCTGGTCAGTGTTCATCCTAATCGCATTAAGCTCATACAGGAGAAAAGCGAGAAGGATCAGGGATCAGACGCCTTTCAAGTTAGTCAAGTTTACCAAGTTGAAGCGCATTCGAGGCGGCAGGAGACGCATATGCATGTACAGCACATGTATATGCCGTCGCACCGGTCGTTCCGGCGCGGACCGGAACCGCCTGTTACCGAAAGCGAGCTAACGCTGCCGACCTTCATTAAGGTCAATGTTGACGTAGATGTCGGAGAGACAGAACGCGCCACCATACGCCGGGAAATCGACGCGAGCGTCGTCTCGCGTGTGCGTTGCGAGGTGCCATTGGCCATCTCCTTCGCGCCGGAAATGATCGATGCGGCGTTCGCGGTGGGAGACGATGACGTAGTCTCGAAGCTCGATGATGCTCTGGTAATGGAGAAATTTTTTCCCGCGATCGAAGTCTTCGGTCGAATCTGACGTCACTTCGACCACCAAGGTTGGATTCAACAGAGATGGAGGATCGGCGTCGTCGTAGCGACGTTCTCCGCAGGCCACGGTTACGTCTGGATACGTATAGAGTTTCGTCGCCGGAACATGCACGCGCTGATCGCTGCTTAGTGTGAGACAGTCTCGGCCGCGTGTAAGGGCGACGAGCGCGGCGGCGACGTGGCTTGCTAAAGCGTTGTGGGCTGGCCGAGCCCCTGCCATCGCGAGGATCGCTCCGTCGACGAACTCGTGCTTATGGTCACTCGCCTTCTCGAGCGCAAGATACTCCGCCTCGGTGAAAGACTCCCGCAATGCGACGGTCATTCTTTACAAGTTACCACATGCACTCGCAGAGCGTGCGCAGCCTAAACGGCTAGTGCAACGGTGGATCGCGCGGCAGGCTCCGGAAAAACGACCACGATGCTTCTGCCGCGCGGTCCCAAACCCAGTGGCCAAGCGTCGGGATCTCGCAGAACACGACCGGCTTGTCTTTCGGACAGCCGCGCATTGCGCGGCACTCCTTGTAGCCCGTTGTCTCCATCGCGTCAGCCTGGCAGCCGTTGACGTAAGACCAATACGAGGCGGAGAAACGCCCGCTGTCGATCGTCACGCCGAAGTCGAGAGCGCCGTGAAGCGCCATCGTCGCGACCGGCGCTTGACCATGGCACCGCGTGTAGCCGTTGGGCCATGTGAGCTCTTGTTGATACGGCGCGCCTCCGGCGTTCGACGCGATGGCACGAACGAGGCTGCTATTCCTGCACGCAAACATGTTCGAGAAAAACCCGCCGCTCGAGTAGCCGGTGAGAAAAACGCGCGATGGGTCGATTGGGTAGCGCGCTTGTAGCGCGCGAATCACCGCCTCGACAAAGGCGACGTCTTCGTTGTGGGCCTTTGACTCGAGATCCCATTTGTAAGGTCCATCCGGGTAGGCCACGACCGCATCGTCACCAGTCGCGAGTTCGAACGGGAAAGCGCGGTGAAAACCATTCGCGTCGCCGCCGTCGCCGTGGAAAACGAGGACAAGGGACAGAGGATGATCGCTCGGCGCAACGTCGACGAGCAGATAGCGGCGCGTGCGACCGCCCACGTCGATTGTCGCAAGGTGCGACGCCTTCGCAGCCGCTGCCGGTAGAGCCCCTGCGTACGGGAGGATCGTGCTCTCGCCTTCCGTGGTCACTACGTTCGGTGGCAAAATTCGCTTGCGCGAGCCGCAACTCGCGAGCGCCAGAACGACCGCCATGAGACACGAAGCGCGCTTCACATGCGTCTCGGCAATGGGTTAAGCAAACACCGCTGGATTCGGTCCAAGGCGCTTGTCGGCATCGAGTTTGGCAATGGCGCCGAGGTCGGCATCGTCGAGCGTGAAGTCGAGCAAAGCGAGATTTTCGCGCAGGCGCTCGGGGTGGGTGGACTTGGGGATCACCACCAAGCCCGATTGCATGTGCCAGCGCAGCACGACTTGCGCCACCGTTTTATGGTGCTTGTCAGCGATGCTACCTAGCGTAGCGCTATCCAGCAGGTTGCCACCTCGCGCCAGCGGACTCCAAGATTCGGTGATGATACCGTGGCGCGCGTGCAATTCGCGCAGGGCGCGCTGTTGCAGCCAGGGGTGCAGCTCGATCTGATTGACCGAAGGGGTGACGCTGGTTTCGCCGATGATGCGCTCCAGATCTTCGGCGCGAAAGTTGGAAACGCCGATCGACTTGGCTTTGCCATCGCGCTGCGCCTGGATGAGCGCCTTCCAGCTTTCCAGCGCCTTGCCTTGCGCCGGGCAGGGCCAGTGGATCAGATACAGATCCACGGCATCGAGCTTCAAGCTCGCCAGGCTCCGATCGAGTGCGCAGAGGGCGCTATCGTAGCCATGATCGGCGTTCCACAATTTGGTGGTGACGAAGATCTGGTCGCGCGCGATGCCGGACGCGGCGATGCCCTGACCAACGCCTTGCTCGTTTTGATAGATGGAGGCGGTATCGACGTGGCGATAACCGATGACAAGGGCCTCGGCCACGGTGCGCGCGGCATTAGCATTGGGTATTTGCCAGGTGCCCAAGCCCAATTGCGGAATGTGACGACCATCGTTTAGAGCAATTGTAGGAGTGGCGATCATATCGGTTTTCCTTGGGTAGGTTCTCGGCAAACGCCCGTCAATCCGAATCGAGCATGCGACGGAGAAGGCCTTGAAGGAGCCGCCGCTCGGAGGCGTCGAGTCGACCAATGAGCGGCGTCAGGGATTGTTGCACTTGTGCGTGCAATTGCTCCGCGCGCTCGGCGCCTTCGCGCGTGAGAAAGACGTCGACCGCTCGGCCATCTTCCACACTGGGAGCGCGCGCCACGAGCCCCCGCCTCTCGGCTCGGTCAACAAGCCCCGTCATCGTCGACTTCTCGAGACCAAGGTAGTCGGCGAGTGCAGCCATCCTGGCGCGACGATCCCGCAGAATCCCGCACATGCGGAGCTGGGAGAGAGAGAGATCGTGGTCGGCGCCTATCTTGTTGAGCATGGCCATCGTGACGAAGGCGGCTTGCACGAGACCGTCAACCAGCTCCTCATTAGAAGAATGCGCAGCGGATCGCTTTGATGGCTTCGGCTTCACCATGTTCACATTCCATCTTGACATGGTTCGCATAACGAACCAATAATAGTTCGTGTTACGAACCATAGGCAAACCATGAGCGACTTCAAGAAGCGCATGCTCCACTTCGGTACACCGGCATTGGCCACGAGCTTTGTTGTCGTGGCGGTCACGGGAATCGTGATGTTCCTCCATGATGGCGCAGCATCACGCGGCGTCCACGAGTTGGCTGGCATTGCGATGGTTGGCGCCGCGGGTCTTCATGTCGCTCGCAATTATAAGGCGCTGCTCACGTATCGACGTCGCGCGTTCTACCTGGCGGTTGCCACAGCGTCTCTTTCTTTTGCATTTTTAGGCGTTGGGCGCGGTGGTTTGGATGCGTGGCGAATGCGAGTAGAACACGCGTCGCTCGTAGAGCTCGCTCCCATTCTCAATGAGACGCCAGTCCGCCTTGTCGCCCATTTGCAGGACGCCGGCTTCAACGGTGTATCGCCAGAAGCATCGCCCGCGCAGATCGCAACCGCGTCGCACAAGAGCAGTCGCGATGTCCTCGAGGCTTTGGTCGTGACTGCACCAGCAATCAGCCAGCAAACAGAATCCGAACCAAGGAGAATCCCATGAAAGCTGCCGTTGTTACATCCTTCGAAAAACCACCTCGCTACGAAGACTTCGCCGAGCCGGTGGCCAAAGGCCAAAACGAAATGCTCGTCGATGTGCTAGCGACGGGGTTGCACCCTCTCGTTCGCTCGAAGGCGAACGGCTCGCACTACACGAGCACCGGCGCATTGCCACTCGTTCCAGGCGTCGACGGCGTCGGGCGCGGCGCGGACGGCAAGCTTCGCTACTTCGTGCTCGATAACACGCAAGTGGGGTCGATGGCCGACAAGACGGTGATCGAAGTGGGCCGCAGTTTTGTTCTTCCGCAAGGCGCCGATCCGGCCCTTGTCGCGGCGGCGGTGAACCCGGCGATGGGGCCATGGCTCGCCCTGCGTCGACGCGTGTCTTTCGAGAAGGGGCAGAAGGTGCTCATTCTCGGGGCCACGGGCAGTTCCGGGAGCATGGCCGTGCAGGCGGCTCGGCATTTGGGCGCGGCGCAAATCATTGCGGCTGGCCGCGATGAGCGAAAGCTCGCGGCGCTGCCGGCGCTCGGCGCTACGGACATCATGACGTTAGAAGACGCCCGGCTTGGGTCCTTCGCGCGTGACGTCGACGTCGTGCTCGACTTCGTCTGGGGCGAGAGCACAGCGCGGACGATGACTGCGATGATCACCGAGCGCACCGATCGCGGCCGCCCGCTCACGTGGATCGAAATCGGATCGGTCGCAGGACCGACAGCCGCAATTCCTTCAGCAGCCTTGAGGTCCTCACGCCTGCAGATCGTCGGCAGCGGGATTGGCTCGGTGCCTGCGCGGGACATCGTCGAAGAGCTGCCAGTCATGGTGAACGAAATCGTGCGTGGCGCGCTTCGGGTCGACGCGAAGGTCATGCCGCTTGCCGATGTGGAACACGCGTGGACCGCTCACACCAGAGAGCGCATTGTCTTCAAGCCATAATCGAGACAGCTTTCAAAGCGCGCCGCCGTGGAACGGGGCAAAGCTGTGCGCGAGGAGAAACGCCATGATCACGACGCCAGCGAAGAACACGCCGGCGTGGCCCCAGCGCTTCAAGCTGAACGCACCAACCTGCACCAGCAAGAGATAGGCGATGAGGAGGTTCACCAGGCCCCAGGCGGTGTTGATGTTCGCCGACGACAAGCCCTTGCCGGGTGGCGACGCGAACGGACTCTGAAATGGACTGCCTGTGACGCCCGCGATGAAGTGAGGGATCGCGTTGCACAAAAAAGCCCCGCCAAAGAAGTACGACAGCAGATGGTTCCAGCGCATACAGACCTCCGTGCCCCGCGATTCTACCCGGCGGGCTAGTAACGAATTTTTGACTAGCGCATGCCCCTAGTAAAAAATTCGTTACTAGTCGAATCGCGGCGGCGCGGTCACGGAAGCATTTTTAGGATGTCGGCGGTTGACCCGACCTCGCCGAGCTTTGGGAACAGATGCTCGATGCTGTGCTTGTGTGCGTCGGGCGAGGCGTCGGTCATAGCATCAGCCGCGAACGTGACGTTGTAGCCGTGCTCGAACGCCTGGCGCGCGGTCGCTTCCACGCCGGAGCCGGTTGCGACGCCACACAGCACGATCTGCGTGGTGCCGCGGCGGCGCAGGTGCAGGTCGAGTGCGGTCGCGTGAAACGCGCCCTGCGTGTACTTGGTAACGAGGATGTCCGACTCCGCCTGTTCGAGCTCGGGGATGAGATCGGTCCATCCCGGCGGGCGCACCATCGGTGGGCGCTTGAGATCGGTGCGGCCGGGCGAGGCACCAGCGACGTTGACGAGCGCGACGGGCAAGCCGCGCGCGCGGAACGTGCGCGCGAGCGCAACCGCGTTTGCGACGACGCCGCTCATCGCGTGCACCCCCGGCAACCCGACGACGCCCTTTTGGAGATCGATCACGACGAGCGCGGTGACGGGATCGAGCGTAGTAATCGGCATGTTTAGACCTTCTCCTTCGCGCGCACCCTGCCACGATTTACCGGCGTCGGGGAGATCACAGTGAGCTCAACATCATCACAAGGAAGCACCAACCCACATGTCATCGAGTTGTAATTCGTTGTCGAATCATTGGAGGCAGCATTGACCCGTGCGCGTCATCCGATCATCATCGAGCCATGAATTTTTCTCGCACTACAGTTCGCACGCTTCTCTTCGCGGCGGCAGCCACGCTTTTCGCGGCGGGAGCGTGGGCCCAACCAAGAGACAACCAACCAGGCAGGAGAGACAACGCCGCGCAGTCTCCTCCAGGTCGTGGGCCTGCCGCGGCACCGGGGCCGGGTCGTGGGCCTGCCGCGGCACCACCGGGGCCGGGTCGTGGTGGGCCCGCCGCACCACCGGGTCGTGGTGGGGTCGTCGTGGCGCCGCCACCGGGTCGTGGCGGAGTCGTCGTCGTGCCACATCCGGGTCCGGCTTATAGGAGGGTCGATGACCGCGCCATTCGCAGGGCCAGAGAGCAGCTCGAAATACGCCGGACGATCGCGGCCCAGTGGAAGGGACCTCCCAATGAATTCCTCCGCAAAGAGCTGCATACTCACGCCGACCGGATCGCTCGCCTCCAACGCATCAAGTGGCTCGCCGAGAGCGAAGGCGACAGGGTGAGCGCTATCAAGGCAGCTCAGCTTATCGACAGGGAAAATGCGCGTCACAACAGATGGATGACAACCTACGGCCCAAGAGGAGGTCTACGATGAAAACAACGAAACGTTCGCTCGCGCTCCTTGCAGTCAGCCTCCTCGCGATCGCTGCTTGCGGAAAAAAGTCGACTCCTGAGGACAAAGACGCCGCGCCAACCACAGCGGCGCCTGACACCGCTGCAACCACCGCAGCTGCGCCTGCCGCGGATGCAGCCGCTCCAGCTGCTGACACGGCCGCCACCGCAGCTGCGCCTGCCGCGGATGCAGCCGCTCCAGCTGCTGACACGGCCGCTGCTGACACGGCCGCTGCGGCGGATCCTAACGCTCCAGGCGCTGACACGCCCGCTGATGAAGCTGACGCTGCGCCTAGCGCGGAGACTGTTGCTGCCGTCGCCTCTATCACTGCTGCTGCCGCCTCTGTCGCGCCAACAGTCAAGAACACCGACATCACGACGTCTGCCGATTTGGAGCAGGCTGCGGCAAAGACAATCACGAAGACGTCCTACAAAACCCATTTGAGCTCCATCGAGGCGGAGCTCTCGAAAGAGTGATCTAGAATCGCCGCCTCGACCTCGCGTCAACTTGAAAGCGGTCTAGGTAAGTGAGCCGGAGAGATGGCGTGTTCGCGTCGTCTCTCCGGCTTATGCTTTGTTTGGCACACCGGTTGGAACGCCCGAACGGTGGACCGAAGCTCGAAAGAAAGGCTTTCGCAGATCACGGCGACAATCGTCGCTTCGACCGTGCCAAGCTTGCTGGGGGCGTTGGTCGGTGCCGGTCTCGTCGTTGGCTTCACACAGCTGCTCAAAGAGAGCCTCGCCCTCGTCTCGAACCAGGCTGTGTGGCTCATCATCACGCTGCCTTTGTTCGGGTTGGCTCTGTCAGTGCTCGTCCTCTACGGGTTTGGGCGGAGCGAGAGCGAGGGAGACGAGAGCAACAACGAGTGGCGAACCTTTCCGCCACGAGTCGCTCGTTCGGATCTCACGGGCGAGATGGTGGAGTTTGCCGGTGAAGAAGAAGGCCTGCGCTTTCGTCTCGCACCTCTTCGCGCGGTGGCCATCGCCGCCACCGTGGGGCTTGGCGGGCCGCTCGGGACCGAAGCTCCTGCGGCATATCTCGGAGTGGCGATCGGAGCGGGGTTGGGAACGGTGGTTCGTCGTGGGCGGCGCTTTCTTCGGTGCGCGGCCGTTGGCGGAGGCGCTGCCGGCGTGTCGGCGCTCATGGGGATCCCCCTGGTCGGCACCGCGTACATCCTCGAGCTAGGTCGACGTCACGATGCTCCGCTCGATGCCGAGCGGGTCACGGCGGGACTCGTGGGAGGAATCATTGGTTGGCTCGTCAACCTCGCCTTTCACGTCAATCTGATTCGACTCGTGATTCCCAAAGAGCCGCCGCACACGTTTACGCAAGCGATTCTAACCGCGCTTCTCATCGGGGCGCTCGCGGGATCGATCACGGCGATCACGGGAGCGGCGATTTATCGAGCGAAAACGTGGCACGCTCACCCCGCTTTCCGGCTCGCGGTCGGCGCCTTGGCCCTCACCGCCACGTCGATCACCCTCGTGCGAATCGCAGGACCCGAGGCCGCTGTGGGCCCAGGCGCCGGAGCGATCCTCTGGGTCGAAAATACGCCGACGAACTCGATGATCGTGCTCGCCGTCACCTTGCTTCGCGCGGTGGCCACGACGTCCGCCGCGGCCGCAGGCGGATGCGGCGGCTTGTTCGTACCCTTCTTGGCAGTCGGCGATCTCGGCGGAAGAGTGTTTGCCCATGGATTCGGCGTGCCCGATGATTTGGCCGGCTCCGCAGGCGCGGCCGCCGGCATTGCCGGAGGATACCGATTGCCCATTACCGCTGTCGTCGTGGTGATCGGCCAAGGCGGATCCCACATCGCAGCGTTATGCTGTCTCGCGACGGTCATGGTGGCCACCATCGTCGGCGCGGGCGTAGCAGCGCTGCTGGATCGATGGGCCAACGTGGGGCAGCCGTACATCGCGAAGAGGGCCCACGAGCACTGAGATGCGATCACGCGCCATCACCCTCGATCGCTCGGCAGCGAAACGATCACTGCGTCGATCCTGCCGTTTTTAGGAGACCAAGGGCGTGCGCATACTCTCTGTCCGATCCTTCAACACCCAGGAGATGTTTCATGGCAGATAGTTTCGATTTCAACGGTAAGGTTGCCCTTGTTACCGGCGCGGCTTCGGGCATTGGTGAGGCAGTAGTACGAATGCTTGCGGCAGGCGGTGCAAAGGTCGTTGTCGCGGATTTCAACGGCGAGGGCGCCAAAAAGGTCGCCGCGAGCTTGAAGGCGGCAACCGCCGCACAACTGGACGTGAGCGACGCGCCTTCGGTGCAAAAGCTGGTCGAAAAAACGCTCACCACCTACGGCGCGCTGCATCTGGCGGTCAACAACGCCGGCATTGGCGGAGCGACCGCGCCCGTCGTCGATTACCCGATCGATGCCTGGCACCAGATTATCGGCGTGAATTTGAACAGCGTGTTTTACGGAATGAAGTACCAGATCCCTGCCATCATCCGAAGCGGCGGCGGCGCGATCGTCAACATGGCGTCGATTCTGGGAAGCGTGGGCTGGCGCGAGTCGTCAGGCTACGTGGCGGCAAAGCACGCCGTGGTGGGCATGACGAAAACCGCGGCGATGGAATACGCGCAGCAGGGAGTGCGCATCAATTCGGTGGGGCCAGGCTTCATCGACACGCCGCTACTCAAGGCTCTGGATGCGCAAACCTACGCGGGACTCAAAGCGCTGCACCCGATCGGCCGCCTGGGCACTTCCGAAGAAGTCGCGTCGCTGACGTGCTTTTTGCTTTCCAGTTCCGCCGGCAACATCACCGGAAGCTATCACCTGGTCGATGGAGGATTTACGGCGCAGTAAGTCATCAAAGAAAAGTCTGATTGCATATCTAGTCGTAAAGATTTGATATTCGCACCCCGCGGTCGTTCTCCATCGACGACCGCGAGGTGAATCGTGACGAAGAAGAGACTATTGCCTCCTGGCAAAAATGCGGCATGATTTCTGTCTTTCGATGGAAAAAGAAACATTTTATGAGGCAATGAAGCGGCAAGGCGTCACACGCCGCAGCTTCGTGAAATTTTGCAGCCTGACCGCTGCTTCGCTGGGGCTGGCGCCGAGCTTTGCGGCCAAGATCGCGAACGCGATGGAAACCAAGCCGCGCATGCCGGTCGTCTGGCTGCACGGGCTGGAATGCACTTGCTGCTCCGAATCGTTCATCCGCTCCGCGCATCCGCTGGCGAAGGACGTGGTGCTGTCCATGCTTTCGCTCGATTACGACGACACGCTGATGGCGGCGGCCGGTCATCAGGCGGAAGAAATCGTCGCCAACATCCGGCAGAAATACAAAGGCAATTTCATTCTGGCGGTGGAAGGCAATCCGCCGCTCAACGAAGACGGCATGTACTGCATCCACGGCGGCCGTCCTTTCGTCGAGGTGCTGAAGGAAACCGCCGCCGATGCCAAGGCGATCATCTCGTGGGGTTCCTGCGCGTCGTGGGGTTGTGTGCAGGCGGCCAAGCCGAATCCGACGCGAGCCACGCCGGTGCACAAGGTCATCACCGACAAGCCCATCATCAAGGTGCCAGGCTGCCCGCCGATCGCCGAAGTGATGACCGCGGTGGTCACCTACATGCTGACCTTCGAGCGCATTCCCGAACTGGATCGTCAAGGACGTCCCAAGATGTTTTACGGCCAGCGCATCCACGACAAATGCTACCGCCGCCCGCATTTCGACGCGGGGCAGTTCGTCGAGCAATGGGACGACGAATCCGCGCGCAGGGGCTATTGCCTCTACAAAATGGGCTGCAAGGGACCGACCACTTACAACGCCTGCTCCACAGTGCGCTGGAACGGCGGCGTGTCCTTCCCCATCCAGTCCGGCCACGGTTGCATCGGCTGTTCCGAAGACGGCTTCTGGGACAAGGGCGGGTTCTACGATCGCGTTACCGGCATCGGCCATTTCGGCGTCGAATCCAACGCAGACAAGGTGGGCATCGCAGCGGCAACTGTTGTCACTGCAGGAGTGGTGGCACATGCCGCGGCCAGCGCCTTGAAACGCGCGCGCGACACGCACGGCAAGAATGACCAAAGCAAAAGCACGGGAGGCAACTGACCATGGGGTCTTACGAAACTCAGGGTTTCAAGCTTGATAGTAGCGGCAAGCGCGTGGTGGTTGATCCGATCTCCCGCATCGAGGGTCATATGCGCGTCGAGGTGAATCTCGACAAAGACAACGTGATCCGCAACGCAGTGTCCACCGGCACGATGTGGCGCGGGCTGGAAGTGATCCTCAAGGGGCGCGATCCGCGCGACGCCTGGGCGTTCACCGAGCGCATTTGCGGCGTGTGCACTGGCACGCACGCGCTGACTTCGGTGCGCGCGGTGGAAGACGCGCTCGGAATCCAGATTCCGGAGAACGCCAACACCATCCGCAACATCATGCAGCTAAACCTGTTCAGCCACGATCACCTGGTGCACTTCTATCATCTGCACGCGCTGGACTGGGTGGACGTGGTATCCGCGCTGAAGGCTGATCCGAAGCGAACATCCGAGTTGGCGCAGAGCATTTCGTCCTGGCCGCTGTCCTCGCCCGGTTATTTCCGCGACGTGCAAAGCCGCTTGCAGAAATTCGTCGAATCCGGCCAGCTGGGGCCCTTCACCAACGGGTATTGGGGCAACCCCGCCTACTTGTTGCCACCCGAAGCCAACCTGATGGCGGTGACGCACTATCTGGAAGCCTTGGATTTCCAGAAAGAGATCGTCAAGGTCCACACCATTTTAGGAGGCAAGAATCCGCACCCGAATTGGCTGGTGGGCGGCGTGCCGTGCGCAATCAACGTGAACGACGTGGGTGCTGTGGGCGCCCTCAACATGGAACGGCTGAATCTGATCAAGAGCATCATCGACCGCACCCGCGAGTTCGTCGAACAGGTTTACGTTCCCGATCTGCTGGCAATTGCCTCGTTCTACAAAGGCTGGTTGTACGGTGGCGGATTGTCGTCGCACAACGTGCTGTCGTATGGCGACATCCCGCAAAAAGCCAACGATTACTCTGCCGCCAACCTGCTATTTCCGCGCGGCGCCATCGTTGAAGGCGATCTCAGCAAGGTGAATGCAGTGGATCTGCGCGACCCGAACGAAATACAGGAGTTCGTTACCCACTCTTGGTACAAATATCCAGACGAAAGCAAAGGCCTGCATCCGTGGGACGGTATCACCGAACCCAACTACAAGCCGGAAGGCAAAGACTTCAAAGGCACTCGCACGAAGATCGAAAACTTGGACGAAAACGCCAAATATTCCTGGATTAAGGCTCCGCGCTGGAAAGGCCAAGCCATGGAAGTCGGCTGTCTTTCGCGAATGCTACTGGGATATGTGCAGCCCAAGCAATATCCCTTTATCAAAGAAACAATCGACGGCGTGCTAAAGAAACTCGATATCCCCATCACCGCGCTGTTCTCCTCGCTGGGCCGCACGGCGGCGCGCGGCATCGAAACGCTATACAGCGTGCGCCTGCAATCGGAACAATTCGACAAGTTGATGGCCGCGATCAAAAACGGCGACACCGCCACCGCCAACATCGACAAATGGGATACGTCCCGCTGGCCTAGCGAAGCCAAGGGCGTCGGCTTCACCGAAGCGCCGCGCGGCGCGCTCGGCCACTGGGTCAAGATCAAAAGCGGCAAGATCGACAGTTATCAGTGCGTGGTGCCAACCACCTGGAACGGCAGCCCGCGTGACGCCAAAGGTCAGATCGGTGCGTTCGAAGCGTCGCTCATGAACACGCCGCTGGCCAAGGCCGAAGAGCCGCTGGAAATCCTGCGCACCCTCCACAGCTTCGACCCCTGTCTGGCCTGTTCCACCCACGTCATGTCACCGGACGGGCAGGAATTGAGCAAGGTCACGGTGCGCTAAATATGTCTACCAAAACCACGCAAAACGAGACGGACGAGACCGTCGAGACCGACAAGACCGCGGCCGGCACCACCCTGTATATCTATGAATGGGCGGTGCGGGCGTGGCACTGGATGAACGCCCTGTGTCTCATCGTGCTGGCCGTCACCGGCTATTTCATCTCCAACCCATTGCCAAGCCAGCCGGGTGAAGCGAGTGAGAGTTTCACGATGGGCTACATTCGCTTCACCCACTTTGCCACGGCCTACATATTCGCGGTGATTTTCCTGGGGCGTATCTACTGGGCGCTGGCGGGCAACCATTACGCGAGGCAACTGTTCTGGCTGCCCATCCTCAACCGCGATTGGTGGCGCGGCCTGGTGCGTGAGCTCCGCTGGTACGCCTTCCTCGACAAACATCCAATAAAATACATCGAACACAATCCGCTGGCGCATCTCTCCATGTTCTTGGCCATCACGCTGGGCGGCACGTTCATGATCGTCACCGGCTTCGCGATGTACGGCGAAGGCGCGCAGTCCGGAAGCTGGGCGCACACCGTGTTTTCCAGCTGGGTAATCCCGCTGTTCGGGCAAAGCCAGAATGTGCATACCGGGCATCACATGGTCGCGTGGTTTATCGTTTGCTTCATGATCGTCCACGTTTATGTCTCGATCCGCGAGGAGATCATGCTGCAGCAAACCAACATCAGCGCGATGATCACAGGAACGCGCACGTTCCGGAAGTAATGAAGCACACCCAATTATTAGTACTCGGAATAGGCAATATCCTTTGGGCCGACGAAGGCTTTGGTGTGCGTTGCGTGGAAGCGCTGGATGCGGGCCGGCGGTTCGGCGATGAAGTGATGCTGATGGATGGCGGCACGCAAGGCTTGTATCTGCTTCCCTACATTGAAGATGCGCGCCGTCTGATTGTGTTCGATGCGGTCGATTACGGCAAACAGCCTGGCGAGATGGTGATCGCGCGCGATGACGAGGTGCCGCGTTTCATGGGCGTGAAGAAAATGAGTTTGCATCAGACTGGTTTTCAGGAAGTTCTCGCTTGCGCGGCGCTGGGCGGCAAATTGCCGGAATCGATGACACTGATCGGCGTGCAGCCGGAGCAGATCGACGATTACGGAGGCAGCCTGCGCGATGTCGTCAAGGCGCGCATTGCCGATGCGCTAGAAGTCGCGTTGGAGTGCGTGGCGCGTTGGGGCATTGCTTGCTCGCCGCGTACTTCGCCCGCAGGTGTGCACATCGACAGCGGCGCGCTCAGCATGGACCGTTACGAGGCTGGGCGGCCTGCCGCGGAGCAGGCCTGCCGCTACGGCGACGACCGCTTTCGATTTGACGCGATCTCTTCGTTAGGGCCTGCGGTGCGGTCCTCAAAGCCGGAAGAGGCTGTTCCGGTCCGCTCCTCGGCCCCGCCTCGACCTCGCGTCAACTTGAAAGCGGTCAAGTGATGGAGCAATGACACCATGTGTATTGGTATTCCCATGCAGGTCATTGACACCGAAGGCATGTATGCGTGGTGCGAAGGCCGAAATGGGCGCAAGCGTATCGACACTTTCTTGGTCGGCTCGGTCAATCCGGGAGACTGGCTGCTGGTTTTTCTGGGCAGCGCGCGGGGAATTATCGATGCCGAACGCGCAGCGCAAGTGAATGCGGCGCTGGATGCGTTGGATCGCGCCGCCGCCGGACAAAGCAACTTCGACGACTGTTTTGCGGATTTGATCAACTGCGAACCCCAACTGCCAGAATTTTTGCGATAATGAATATAAGAGAGCCTTTCCATCTTCCGGTTGTCACGCTCGGCGCCGGTTCCCAACCCGAAGAAGACGAAGAATTGGCATATCTGCCAATGCCGCGTGAGATGGACACCTATTCCATGCCAGGCTGGGATCTGAAGGCCGATCCAGAAACGGTGGCAGCAGTCTGCGCGGTACTGGACGAATTGCGCGCGAAGATGAGCACACATGCCGAGGCGACCATCGAACTCGGTGGACTGCCAATGCAAGTGACCGAATTGCTGAATCAGTCGCTGGGGCATGGCGAAGTCAGCGTGCGAGTAAGCGCGCCCGCCGTGCTGCATATGCAAGAAACCGTGTTCACCGGCATTTGGCGCGTGCAGCAGATGTCGCAACAGGGCACCGTGCTGCGCGACACGCTGCGCGCCTGCGCCATCCCGCATGAAGTGCGGTCGGCCGCACTGGCCGCCGCCATACAAGTCGTGCCACCGCCGCCGCGCCCGGGCATGATGAACGCGCCCGCCGTGCTCAATGAATTGTTGGAGCATTCGCGCACCTACGCCGCCGGGCAGCCCGTGCATGTGATCAATTTCTCGTCATTGCCAATGACTCCGGAAGATTTCGCGTATCTGCACGAAGCGATGCAGCCCGGTTCGGTGAGCATGTTGTCGCGCGGTTATGGCAAATGCCGTATCACCAGCACGGGGTTGGCATATGGGTGGTGGGTACAGTATTTCAACAGCATCGATCGTCTCATCCTCAATACGGTGGAAGTGACGGATGTTCCGCAAGTCGCGCTGGCCGCCGAGGACGACATTCGCAACAGCGCCGAGCGCCTTGGTGAGTGGCTGGCAACCATGCGTGAATCGCAATAGGCGCGCGCGGAGCAGCTGCGAGAATGAATCAAGCAGTATCCACACTAAAAACGGTATTCGAGAAAATTGCCTGCACGCGCATGACCGGTTTGCCTATCGTCAATCCAGCGCTGCGCGTCGAGGCGGTTGGTTTTCGGCAATGGCAAGGGAGGCAGGCCGGCGTGCTGGTGACGCCGTGGAGCATTGGCTTGGTATTGCTCCCTGGGCCAGATGCACCGCTCGAGCAACTGGCACCGGATCAACGGGCGTCGTGGGACTTTCCTTCTGGCAGCTACGAGTTCATGGGGCTCGATGAACCGATGTTGGGGCCATGCCATATCTGTCCGTTGATCTCACCAGTGATGGAATTTGCCAATCATGAAGCGGTTCTGGAGCTAGCGCAGGAGATTGCGCGCGCTGTGTTTGCGGCAGGCGGCGTTGAAGCAGTGGCGCAGCCGCAGACGCCGCAGACACCACGTCGCGCGTTGCTTCCGTTTCTGCGTTTGCCCGTCAGCAGCGGGCGCGGCGGGCGTTGATGGCCGACGTCGGCAAACTGGAATTCGGCATCGCATGGGACGGCGAAATGGTGCGCGATGCCACAATAACATCCACGCGACCGCGTGCTGATCGCGTGCTGGAAGGCCGCACGGCGCAAGAGGCGGTGAAGCTCGTGTCGCTGCTGTTCAGCGTGTGCGGCAAAGCGCAAAGCGCGGCTGCGGAAGCAGCCATGGCGGTCGCGCAAGGCAGAGAACCGACGCAAACGCACTCCCGCGCAGTAGCTTGCGAAGCGATGCAGGAGCATCTGTGGCGCCTGCTGCTGGATTGGCCAGCATTGCTAGGGTTGCCGAAGCGACAAGAGATCTTCGTGCGTTTGCACGGCGCGTTGAACGCCATCGCAGCCGGCGCCGGCGATACGCGAGCGTTGTCGGACGAACTGCACCGAACGCTGACGGGCATGACAAGCGAAGAGTGGGCGCGGCTCGATTCTTATGCCGCGCTGATCGAATGGAGCCAAGGGAACCACGGATCGTGCGCGCCCGTGGTTGCCGCGCTCGATGCGCTGGAGAGCGTGCTGTCGCAGGGCGATGCCATAGAAACATGCGACCTGCTTCCAGAATGGTCGACAACAGAACTAGACCGTTTTCGATTTGACGCGCAACCGCACTGGGGCGGCAGACCCATGGAGACGGGCGCGCTCGCGTATTGGCAACATGAGCCGTTGCTGCGCGATATCCTGCGGCAGCGCCAGAGCCGATTGCTGGCGCGACTGGTCGCCCGCGTGCACGATCTGCTGGATAGCGCCAACAATCTGGCGCGTGAACGAACCGCGCAGCGTATCCAGTGCTTCGCCCTGGAAGCAAACGCAGGGCTCGGGCTGGTGCGCACCGCGCGCGGCATGTTATTGCATTACACACGAATCGAACGCGGACACATCGCGCAATGTTGCATCGTGGCGCCCACCGAATGGAATTTTCATCCGCGCGGCGCATGGCGCGCCGGCTTGATGAATCTACGAGAGCGCGATGCGGCACGCGTCATGGAGATAGCCCGGCGCGTGACTTTGTCACTCGATCCGTGTGCAGAATACACGATAAAGATGCGTCATGCATGAAATGTCACTGGCCGAAGGCGTGCTCTTGCTCATCGAAGACGCGGCGCGCGATCAGAATTTTCACCGCGTGAAAAAAGTGTGGCTGGAGGTCGGCCAGCTCGCGAGCGTCGAGGCCGACGCAATGCGTTTCTGCTTCGACGCGGTGATGCGTGACAGCATCGCGGACGGCGCTGAATTAGAGATCGTCGAGACGCCGGGACAAGCCTGGTGCATGAAATGCAGCCGAGCCGTAGAGGTGCGGGTATTGCTAGATGCATGCCCGCTATGCGGCAGTCATCAATTGCAGGTGACGGGCGGCAACGCGCTGCGCGTCAAGGAATTGGAAGTGGAGTAAAGTAAAAGACAATTATGTGTACGACATGCGGATGCGGAACAGGCCAGACGCTGATCGCCGGACACGCGCACAGCCATGATCACGCGCACGACCACGACCATGTGCACGGCCATGATCACACACATGACCACGCGCACGACCATGATCACGGCCCTGCTGCCCCCGTTGGCGCGCACGCGCCAGGGATCAGCCAGGCGCGCATGGTGCGAATCGAACGCGACATCTTGTCTAAGAACGACGCCTACGCGCAGCAGAACCGCGATTATTTCGTTGCGCACGGCATCTTCGCGCTCAACCTCGTCTCCAGCCCCGGCTCCGGCAAAACCACGCTGCTGGTGAAAACCATCGCCGCGCTGAACGGCAGCGTGCCGCTCGCCGTGATCGAAGGCGATCAGCAAACCGACAACGACGCCGCTCGCATCCGCGCTGTCGGCGCGTCGGCGCTACAGATCAACACCGGCAAGGGATGTCATCTCGACGCCTGGATGGTCGGCCGCGCGGCGAGTCAACTGAGTTTGCGCGACAACAGTTTGTTGCTGATCGAGAATGTGGGCAATTTGGTGTGCCCGGCAGGATTCGATCTCGGTGAGGCGCATAAGGTTGCCATTCTGTCGGTGACGGAGGGCGAGGATAAGCCACTCAAGTATCCCGATATGTTCCGCGCCGCGGATATCATGTTGCTAAACAAGTGTGATTTGCTTCCATATCTTGCGTTCGACGCGGCGCTGGCAGAAGAAAATGCGCGGAGCGTAAACCCGCTCGTCCGCGTGATTCGCACTTCGGCTACCAGCGGCGAGGGAATGGAAGAATGGTTGGTCTGGATACGCGAAGGTTGTCGGCGAGCGGCGGCGGCCGCCTCGAAATGACCGGGCAACCGTGATCGGCGCACGAATCAAAGTCTCGGGCCAAGTACAAGGCGTCGGGTTCCGCCCCTTCGTGTACCGGCTCGCGCATGAATTGGGCCTTGCCGGCTGGGTGCGCAATTCGAGCGAGGGCGTGGAGATAGCGGTCGAAGGCGATCCGCTGCAGGTGATGCGACTCATCGAACGCCTGCAAAGCGAACCGCCGATGCTAGCGCGCGTGGAAAGCATCACGCATGATTTGCAAGATGCGCGTGGCGATCTGCACGGCTTTCACATCACCACGAGCCGCAGCGGCGCGGTGAGCACCGGCATTGCACCCGACACGACGGTCTGTCCGGATTGTCTGTCCGAATTGTTCGATCCCAGAGACCGCCGCTTCCGCCATCCTTTCATCAACTGCGTGCAGTGCGGCCCGCGTTACACGCTCACCGCGCGGCTGCCCTATGATCGCGCGTACACCAGCATGGCGAAGTTCGCGCAGTGCCCGGAGTGCCAGCGCGAATACGACGACCCCACTTCACGCCGTTTTCACGCGCAGCCCAACGCATGCCCGCAGTGCGGGCCACATCTGCGGCTCTTCGATGCGCAATGGCGACCTGTCGCAACTGGCGAAACGAACGATCCCATCGCTGCCGTGGCCGCATGTTTGACCACCGGGCACATCGCCGCGATCAAGGGCATAGGCGGGTTTCATCTGGCGTGCGCGTGCACTCACGATGCCGTGGCGCGTTTGCGCGGCGGCAAACGGCGCGAGCAAAAGCCATTTGCGGTGATGGTGTTGAACCTCTGTTCGGCACGGCGCTATGCCGATGTCGGCGAGGGAGAGGCCGGTTTGCTGTCTTCTGCCGAACGCCCTGTCGTACTGCTATGTAAAACAGATAAATGCGACGCAGAGCTGCCCGGCATCGCGCCTGGCTTGTCGCGCGTCGGCTTGATGCTGCCTTATACGCCGCTGCACTATTTGCTGTTCTATGAGCTGCTGCGCCGCCCTCGATGCACCGACTGGCTGGAAGCGGAAAGTACGATTGCGCTGGTGATGACCAGCGCGAATCCAGGCGGTGAACCGCTGGTGAAAGACGACGACGAGGCGCGCACATCGCTCGCGGGTTTAGCCGATGTATTTCTCACGCACGATCGCGACATCCTGCACCGATGCGACGACAGCGTGATGAAATGGCAGGGCGACGCGCCCGCGTTCATTCGCCGCGCGCGAGGCTACACGCCGCGCCGCATCGCGCTGCCGTTCGCAGGGCCGAATGTGCTGGCTTGCGGCGGCTTTTTCAAGAACACAGTGTGCCTTACGCGCGGCGATGAGGCGTTCGTTTCGCAGCACATCGGCGATCTCGATCATCCTGGCGCGCGGCACATGCTGGGCGAAACCGTCGACTACTTATGCGACATTCTCGATGTGCGGCCGCAAGCGGTGGCCCATGATCTCCACCCTGATTTCTACAGCACCGAGTTCGCGCAGCGCTACGCGGAAGAACGCAACCTGCCAGTCATCGCCGTGCAGCATCATCACGCGCACATTGCTGCTGTTTGCGCGGAACATGGCGTGACCGAGGCCGTGCTCGGGTTGGCGCTCGACGGCACGGGGTTGGGCACAGATGGTTCGGCCTGGGGCGGTGAACTCTTGCGTGTGGACGGAGCCAACTGCGAACGCATTGGCCATCTCACCCCATTGCCGCTGCCCGGCGGCGACCGCGCAGCGCGTGAACCTTGGCGTATGGCAGCAGCGGCGTTGCATAGCCTTGGCCGCGGCGATGAAATTCCGACACGCTTCCCGACGCAGCCGGGCGCTAGAACCGTGCGCGATATGCTGCGGCGCGGGCTGAATAGCAGTAGGGCTTCAAGCATGGGGCGATTGTTCGACGCGGCGGCTGGACTGCTTGGCGTATGCGAGACACAAGGCTACGAAGGTCATGCCGCGATGCTGCTCGAAAGTTTGGCGGAGCGGCATGGCGGGGTGGCTCCCATAGAAAATCTGTATACCATCATTGATAATGAAAAAGCCATCGAACTGGATTTCCTCCGCCTGCTAGAAAAACTCGCCGATTGCGCCGACTGCAAAGACATCGCCTATGGCGCATCGCTATTTCACACCACCATCGATACTGGCCTTGTTGATTGGGTAACCCGCGCCGCCCAATACCATAACATCCGCACCATCGCCCTTGGCGGCGGCTGCTTGCTCAACGGTATCTTGTCAGACACCCTGACCAAAAACCTGTCTGCCCAAGGCCTGCGCGTCCTCCATGCGCGCCAACTACCTCCCAACGATGGCGCCATATCCTTTGGGCAGGCCGCGATCGCCAACCGGCTGCCATCGATTTAGCGTTTAGCGCGGTCTGCGTGGTAGGTCTTTCAACCGGCCGAAGATGGTATGCCGATAGTCATCAAGATTGGCCACGATGGCTGCCTCGAGCCCAGTCCAAAAGGCGTGGCAAGAGCAGACTACGCCGCAGCAGCAGTCGGCTGTTACTTGGAGGTCGGCGCACGAAAAAAATCGGCCTGTTTTTGGATCGAACGCGTCGGCGTAGCCCCTTTTATGCTTGCGAATTGGCTTGAGATCTGCCGTGAGCTCTTCATAGCCTTCTTTCGCTGTGAGGATGATATGCCCGGCTGCAGATTGCAGTGTCGTTAGGTAATCTATCTTTTTCGCGCTTTTGTAGGCACGGACAATTTCGAGCGAAGGAAGGCTCATCGCAAACACGCCAACGAAAGGCACGTTAGTAGGGTTGTTTGGATGACCCGGGGGAGGTGCCGTGAAATCCGAAATGGCAACAACGTAAAGTTGATCGCCAAAGAATTCGAGCGCGTCACTGGAGTCCAAGTCCAACTCGGCCGTACCGACGGACCTTGTTGCTATGGAAGTGAGATCGTTCGCATCGAAGAGCTCGACTTTAATCGGATGCTGCCAGGTGTCATCAATAAATGGCCTGTAGGAGACAGCGAGATATTCTTCGTTTACCTCGAGCGAAACGCTTGTACTGATGCCGAGCGAGCGCGTTTCGCGAGGACGCAGATCGGCATCGAGTGCGACCAGTTGCGTTGGACTCCTCTCTCCCATCGTTAATGCAACATACACATTATCTTGAAATGTTGCGATTCGCACCTTGTCCGCCCTCTCCATGGGCGTTTTCAAAGGCAGGTCTACGGATCGCAAAACGCGACCGCCCGCAACATCCCATTCGATGATCGTGGGGACGTACTCCTCTTGGTTGTCATTCGACAGACGGGCTATGGCGCATCCGATGTAGACCGAACCTGCCGGAAGCGACGAAGACGCTGGTTTTCCTGGCGCGGCGTCGACGGCATAGCTGCACCCGTTCGACGCGACGACCGAAGTGCCGGACGGTGGGCTGAAAGATGGCTTTGCGCCTGCATCTGGCGTTGCTCCTTGTGCCTGAGCGCTCTTGGACGCCAGCGGCTCGGCCGAAAGCAATGGTGGTGCGGGCGCAACATCGGCGGAAGGCGGAGTTGACGTTGCGACCGTGGATGTCGATTCGGCACGATGCGAACATGCGCTGAGCGTGATTGCCGTAATCACGAGATACGTTTTCATTTTGCACTCGCTGGGCGAAACGCACCCGTGAAGATTTCGTCCTGCGGGCCTCCAGTAGCGTTTATCTTAAATTCGCGCGGTGGTTGGTGGTCAAAATAACCCCACTTCCTCGAGCTCTCGTCGTAATACCACGTGTCGCGTCGAAAGCCGCCGAAGTCCTCTCCCGTGGAGCCAGCGCCCCACGACGAATCGACGTTCAGCACATGGAAGGGACCTGTGCCTTTGAGGAATTCGTCGACCTTAGAATTGCCTGGACTGCGTGCGTTAAGATCCTCGCGCAGCGAATAGGTGGCAAACTCGTGAACTTCGTGGCTGTGGACGATCACGTTGTGACCGAAAACTTCCTGCCCGTTAGGGTTAGGGTCGAGATGAATGATGTCACCAGCGCGAATGTCACTCATGTTGTGAATTTTAGGATGTACGACTTTTTTATCCCCGCCTTCTATAAACGCGACTTTTTTAAACGCGGGAGTTTGCAAATAGCTATAAATGGCACCGTAACGATGCGTGCCGTTGACCAAAGACTGCGCGCCTTTACCGTGCACGGCAGTGGCCGCTTCTCTAACGTAACCGGCGCAGTCGACACCAATACCCCATTCGAACTGCATGTTACGAATGCGCTTTTCCACGGTGTTGAGCTTGGCGTCCTCGGCCGGAAGCTTTCCGGCGTCGATAAGAGCTTGGGTAACCTGCACGAGCTGTTCGGGTGTGGGACGCCCCATGCATGCATTGTTTATGGCATTGCCGGGAACGTGGGCTTTTTGGCAGATCTTTACGAGCTCGTTCCTGTTGTTGTTGGCGTTCACATTCATTCTGAACATGGGGCGGGCCGGCACCGAGGCACCGTTGACCGTGTAAGGTCCTGAAAAACGGTCATGCACAGCGTCGAGCTTTGCTTGCACCTTTGCATCGGCCGCGCGTTTGGCTTCCGCGATGCGCTCCGCCTGTGGATCCATTGCTGGCAGATGAGAGCCCGATGACCAATCGATGTCCCTGTCTGGCAGATCATCCCAAGCGCGCTGCAGAGCTTCGTCGGAAGGGTACGGTGGTGGCTTAGACGCTCCCGCGGCGGGCGTAGGCGTGTTTGCCGTGGGGGGTGAGGCGGTGGTGGAGCTGTTGAGGTTACTTGTTTGTCGTGACCATGAGGTTTGAATGCTGTTGCTACCCATGTGGGCCTAAGTCGACCGGTTTTCCTCGAAGTTGCGTCCACGGGGATTTTCTCTCACTTTTTTTGAGCGTTTTTTTGGGGGCGCTTTTGGGCTAAATTTCTTTAAATTTGCATCATGTGCCTAGCCATCCCCGCTCGTATCGAATCGCTGACCACGCATGGCAACGCCATCGTCAACCTCGGCGGCGTACGCAAAGAAATCTCGCTGGCGCTGGTAGACGAAGCCGCGGTCGGCGATTACGTCATCGTGCACGTCGGTTACGCCTTGCAAAGGCTGGATGAGGAAGAAGCATTACGCACGCTGCAGGCATTCGCCGAGATGGGTAAATTGCAGGAAGAACTGGACGCGTCGTGAAATACGTGGACGAATTCCGCGACGGCAGCCTCGCGCGCAACATCGCCGCCAACATTGCGCGCGAAGCCGAGCCCCAGCGCACCTATCGCCTGATGGAATTCTGCGGCGGACACACGCACGCCATCTCACGTTACGGCATCGCCGACCTCTTGCCGCGCAACGTGCAAATGATTCATGGGCCAGGCTGCCCGGTGTGTGTGCTGCCGATCGGCCGCATCGACCAGGCGATCCGTCTCGCGCGCGAGCACGGCGTGATTCTCTGCACGTACGCCGACACGTTGCGCGTGCCGGCTTCCGATCATCTGTCGCTGATGCGCGCCAAGGCCAGCGGCGCGGACGTGCGCATGGTGTATTCGACGCAAGATGCGCTGAAGCTCGCGCGCGAGCATCGTTCGCGCGAAGTGGTGTTCTTTGCCATCGGCTTCGAAACCACCACGCCGCCCACCGCAGTGGCAGTGCAGCAGGCGGCAAGCGAAGGGTCGAAAAATTTCAGCATCCTGTGCAACCACGTGCTGACGCCAGCGGCGATGCACGCCATCTTGTCGGCTGAAAACACCGTAAAGCTTGATGGTTTTGTTGGTCCCGCGCACGTTTCGACCGTCATCGGTAGCCGGCCTTACGAGCCGTTTGCCAACGATTACGGTAAGCCTGTCGTCATCGCCGGCTTCGAACCTTTGGACGTGATGCAGGCCATCCTGATGCTGCTGCGGCAGGTCAACGAAGGCCGGGCGGAAGTCGAAAACGAATTCACTCGCGCGGTGACGCGCGACGGCAACCTCAAGGCGCAGAAGCTGGTGGCGAAGGTGTTTGAACTGCGCGACAGCTTCGAATGGCGCGGACTAGGCAGTGTTCCGCACAGCGCATTGAAACTGCGTGAGGCGTATGCCGCGTTCGATGCCGAGCGGAAATTCGGCGTCGGCTACACCGCCGTGCCCGACAACAAAGCTTGCGAGTGTGCCGCCATTCTGCGCGGGTACAAAAGCCCACAAGACTGCAAAATTTTCGGCACGGTCTGCACGCCGGAAAACCCGGTGGGTTCGTGCATGGTGTCGTCCGAAGGCGCCTGCGCGGCGCACTACAGTTACGGAAGGTTCCGCGAGACCGCTTGATGAATACAACCAAACCGAACTACATCCGCCCGCTCGACTTCAAGCACGGTCGCGTGGACATGTCGCACGGCTCCGGCGGCCGCGCCATGGCACAACTCATCAGCGAATTGTTCGCCGCCGCGTTCGACAACGCATATCTCGCGCAAGGCAACGACGGCGCGATACTGCCGGCGACGAACGGCCGGCTGGTGATGGCCACCGACGCGCATGTGGTGTCGCCGCTGTTCTTCCCGGGCGGCGATATCGGCTGCCTATCGGTGCACGGTACAATCAACGATGTTGCGGTGATGGGCGCCACACCGCTGTATTTATCGGCTTCATTCATCCTCGAAGAAGGCTTTCCGCTTGCCGATTTGAAGCGCATCGTGGAATCGATGGCGCGCGCCGCGCGCGATGCCGGCGTGATAGTCGTCACCGGCGACACCAAAGTGGTGCAGCAAGGCAAAGGCGATGGCGTATTCATTTCGACCACGGGTGTGGGCGTGCTGCCGGGCGGCGTCGATCTCTCTGGCGACCGCGCGCGACCAGGCGACTGCATCGTGCTGTCGGGCACGATAGGCGATCACGGCATGGCGATCCTTTCGCAGCGCGAAGGGCTGGAATTCTCCGCGCCCATCGTGTCGGACACCGCTGCGCTGCACGGATTGATCGCGGCCATGCTGGGCAGCGGCGCGGCATTACGCGTGCTGCGCGATCCGACGCGCGGCGGCCTGGCAACGACGCTGAACGAAATCGCAAAACAGTCCGGCGTGGGGATGATGCTGGATGAGGCCGCGATCAAGGTGAATCCGCCGATCGAAGCCGCCTGCGAATTTCTCGGTCTCGATCCGTTGTATGTTGCAAACGAAGGCAAGTTGGTGGCGATCTGCGCGCCCGACGACCGAGAACGCCTGCTCGCGGTGATGCGCGCGCATCCGCTGGCGCGCGAGGCTGGTGTGATCGGTGAGGTTATCGCCGACGCGCATGGCTTCGTGCAGATGACGACGAAGCTTGGCGGTCGCCGCGTGGTGGATTGGTTGGCAGGCGAGCAGCTGCCCAGAATTTGTTGAAGGGCGAACTGTTCCGACGTCGGAACAGTTCGAGCGCACGCGTGCAATGACGAGGCATCGCGCTTGCCCGCATATGACAGTCGCTTCGCAGCAAGGTATGTTGGGTGCCCGTGCCGAAGATCGACCTCGTCACTTTAGGACTCGTCCGGGACCTCGGTAGTGGCGATTCGATCGTTGCCCTCGCTGCCCAGCCATCGCTTGCCAGCTTCGGCGAAGAAGAGAACGCCCTGCTCGAAGCGAAAATGTTCCTGATGGAATACCTCGCCAAGGCGGAACCGGAAACCGCTCTCCGCTTCGCCCTTCCGGAAGGAACGACGCTGCACACCCTCGACGTACTCGTTCCGCGCACCGATCTCCCTCGGCGGTGGAACGTCGACACGCCGATCCGCGTCAGCTGCCTCGTGATTCCCACGGTTCCGAACACGAAAGGGCAGCGCGATCGCTGGGTGATGGTCGTTCCCCTTGGGCACACGTTCTTCGCGACAGCCATCGAAGATCTCGACGAGGAGATCACCACCGAGGTGAAGCGTCTCGTGCGCCACCTCGGCGCGCTGGAACGCGGTATGGCCTTTCCAGGCAAGGCCCTCCGGTTCCTCGATTGGCTCGCGACCGACGTGCACGGCGCGCTCGACAGAGCAGCATCCACAGCGGAAGGCTCCGAACCTGTGCGCACATTCTTTCCGCGCGATGTCTCCGCCGCGTATGCACGCTACTCTGGCATCCCGCTAACGCTTCTCTCCGACGACATTTCCGCGAGCGCAGAAGATCTCGCTGGGCTCCTGAAAGCGCGCGTCATCGGGCAAGACGAAGCCTGCAATGCTTGCGGTCGCGTGCTCGCGCCCGCAGATGTCGAACGCATCGTCGGGCTCGAGCTCGCAGCCACCGCGAAACGAACCGGATTCGTACGCCGCAATCTTCGCCTCTACGCGACGCCTGCAGCGCAAAGCCGCCTCGCCGAGCTCGGCTACCATCCTACGCGCGGAGCGCGCCCGCTAAGGCGCCTGATCGAAGAGCGTGTCGTGACACCGATCGCGGCGCGAATCGCAGGCGATCCTCGCTTCCGCGACACACGCGTTGCTGTCTATGCCTCCGGCGAAGAGCAGCCAGCGGCCGGGTTCGGCGTCCGCATCGATTGAATTCGATTACGCTCCAGCCTTCGCAAGCAGCCCGTCGAGCTTTTGCGTGGTCAGCGTGCGGCTTTTCTTCGAGGGGATCTTCGCGAGCCAGTAGGACAGCTCCTTGCGCCGGAAGCCGCGTGGCAGCTCGAGCTCGGGCAGGCTCGTGAAGAGGTGTGAGCGGACACTCGACAGGTAAGCGAAGTCGAAGAGCGCCTTCTCGGCCGTCGCAAGTATCACGCCGCGCTCGGTCTCTTCGTAGCCGCCGAATATGTCGGGCGCGACGTGGCGAATCGAGAACGTCCCGACCGTCGTCTTTACCCGATGCGTGCGCGCCAACGACACCGCGTACACCATCTCGGGAATCTGCTCGATGAGGCCGCGTCGGTGCAGCGCCGACTGGAGCGAGACGTAGCTTGGAAGCGGCGCGGTCAAGTGCTCGGGTAAGCGCAGCGGATCGAGCGCGTCTTCGAGCCACCACATGCCGTGGCGGATCGAACGAATGAGCCCAGTATGCGCGAGCCGCGTGAGTGTCTGGCTCGCCGCCGCCGTGCGGAGCCCCAACGCCGCTGCTGCGTCTGCGGTGTCGATCGCTGGCACGCCAAGCTTGCGCAAGATGGCGAGGGCGTCGGGCCCGTTCATCGGAGTGCGTCCAAACGACACTACTTATCAATACCGAGATTCAATGCATCAAGCAAACTACCGCGTCGTTCCGACGCCTATCCAGTGCTCGGCGTCGGGGATGGCGCGGATCTCTTCGAGCGATCCCCCGTTGTTCGCTACGCGCGAGATCTCGAAGAGCACAGAGCTCGCCGCATACCGATTGATCCCTGCGGTCGTCTTGTCGAGCAGCGGACCCGCGGCGTCGAGCGCGGCGAGGGTGCGTCCGGTGACGAGATTGCCTTGGCGCCAGCCGGTCTGCGATTCGACGCGCAGATCGGTACGCTCTTCTTGCAGGAGTGCCGCTACGCCTTCGCGGATACGGTGGTCTTCGTGATGGAGAAGAGGCAGGAGCGTCGCCGCGCTCTCGGCATTCTGGCTTTGCCGGAACATGTGCACGACGGGACGGTATTCCCCGCTCGTGATACGCGCGACATTGACCTTCGCCGAGATCCAGTGCGTCGGCGCTACGGCATAGAGTACGGCGGTGAGCGCGAACGCGTCGAGCTGCCAGCGAACGAGCCATCGGAAACTCCGCTGCCGTCGGACCTTGAGTGCGACGAGCCCCATTCCGACAACGACCAGTGTGATGCCAAGAATGCCGACGATGCGGAGATCCGACAGACCACTATACGCGATGTGGATGGCAATCCGTCGGTAGGTGCCGAGCGAGAGAACGAAGCCCTGCCCGATCCACACGAATGCGAGCTTTCGCGCGAGCGCTGTGTGGGAGTCGTGCGCGAGTGGTCCGTGGAACATCACTGAGACAATCACCGTGAGCAGCGCGAGGGCGATGGCGAGCCAGAACGCCCCTTCGTGCGAATACTGTTGGGTCGTAAGGCCAGCGGGTGGCCGGCCCGACCAGAGGTAGGCTGCGTCGAGCGCGTTGTATGCGAGAAAAACGACGTTGAGCAGGACGAAGGTATTGCGCGCGACGAGCAGGCTCGTCGGTTTCGCTTCCTTCGTGACGTTGGCGGTGGGTGTGCGCAAACGCCAAAAGGCAGGGCGGAGCAAGCCGAGTGCACCAAGACCGAACAACGCCCATGTGAAGACGCGAGCCACGGGCGGCAGCCCGATGCTAGCCACTGCATTCATGACGGCGTCGAGGCCACGTGCAACGATCGGATTGGCTAGCGCGAAGACACCGACGAAAACGAGCGCGAGGCCGATCGGGACCACGATCGGCAGCACCGAGACGCCGCGCAAGCGTGTGTTCGCGGTCAACCGGCGGACACCGGCATAGGCAGACTTGATGCGAGCCGGAAGGCGACCGATCGTGGAAAACGCGGAAAGGGACGTCTCTACCAGAAACAAGCGCGGCGATCGGATCGCGATGGCGAACGCAAAGAGGAGCAGAAGCCCGCAAGCGGTGGTGGTGAAATTTGGCAAAGCGGCGCTTCGCGTGGCGATGGCCGCGAGGAGCACAGAGAGCACGATGAGCCTGGTCGAACGCCGCCATTTGTGCGCGACGAAGAAGGCGACGATTGGCACTGTGCTGAAGAAGAACGCCAGCGCAAAGCCGCCGACTTCGGCGTGGTCGCCATGCCAGAGCGCAACGTCCATGAGGATGGCGACGACGAGCGCGCCAGCAAGCTCTTTGGCGCGCATCGGGACAGTGCGAACTGCGCGAAGAAGGACCGGTGGCACAAATGGCGTAGGTCGATAGGGCGTCCGCGGATCGTAAAGTTGCGTCGGCGCGCAAACACTGTTCGCATTGGGCGCGAGTGCCAAGGCACTATTCGGTGGTACAGGAAGTGGACTCGTCTGCATGCACCGTTAAACGGAGGATGCATGCGTTTTCTTCGTCCACCGGACAGCCACCTGCGGCCGTTCACGTTCGATTGGCGACCGTTCGGTTCGACTTTGATCGGCGCTCCATCATTTTAGACCGCTTTCAAGTTGACGCGAGGTCGCGCCAAATCGAAAGCGGTCAGGAGTAGAGGTGCAGGCTGCTACCCGGGAACAGGGCCGTACCAAACCAGCTCAAAAGCAGCAGAAGGAAGGCGACGGGGAGCGTCCAGATGACGAGGTTATCCTTTCGGCCTTGATGCCGCAGGTGGATGTAGACGAGGTAGGCCGCGCCGGTCATGAAGGCGAGTGTCTCTTTGGGATCCCACGACCAGTAGTGACCCCATGCTTCCTTGGCCCAGACTGCGCCGAGCAGCAAACCGAGTGCGAGGAAGCCAAAGCCGATGTGAACGAGATTGTCGATGAAGGCGAGCAGCTCCTGATGGGCGGCATGGTCGCCGCCTTTTCTGCGCCGGACGAGCAGGACGCCGGCAGCGAGCGTGGCAACGCCGAAGAGGGTGTAAGCGATGATGTAGATGATGACGTGGGGGATGAAGAGAAAGCTTTGCAGTGCTGGCATCAGTGCGATGGAGTGGATTTCCGGCTTCAGCAGGTTGATGACGGTGAACGCCGTTGCCACGATGGCCGAAAGAAAGAGGAGCCACGGGTAATGCCAGCGGCGGTAGGTGACGTATCCAGCGAGAACCGTAAACATGGCGTACCACAGCCGGGTCTCTCCCATCGTGCGTAGCGGCGGGCGCGAAAGGGCATCCCATAACGCGGCGATGAAAACGGTGAAGAGGGCGATGCCAAGGATTGCCAGCGCGTCAACTACATAAGCGGATCGGGGCGATTGGTCACGACGGCAAGCAAGCAGGCCGGCGGCGAGCCAGCACACGGTGGCGGGGATTGCGATGAAAGGGAATTCGTTCCAACTCATTGCTTGCGCTCTTTCGCTTACCTGTGCCATTCCATACCATAAGAAGCGCCCCAATCGCCATGAGCCCCATACTGATTTTGGCAGGTAGCAGCCAAGGATCATAGACTAATTCCATTTCGCTCCAAGGGGACATTTTTCCAAGAGCGGTTTCGTAGCCATACTGGTAGATCATCCAGTTGCCAACAGAAACGGGTTTGTTGACTTCCAGGATGGCATCGATAGGGCTGCCGTCTTTCGGAATGATGGTGACGTCCGAGGCGTAGCGTTTGGGTTCTGGCTGCGTCATCACGAGGACGTAACGGTCGTCCAGGGGAATGGCTGAGAAAAATTCGGGAACGTTACCGCCGGAGGAAACCCAAGCCGTTTTGGTTTCTCCGGTGAGGAGATTTCGGGCGGTCACTTTTGCGGCAGGCGTGGATTCGGGCATCGGGCTGACACGGTATTCGCCGTCGATGCGCACGGCAGTATGCAGGTAGTCATCGAGCGTGATGGCCCAATCGCCAATTTGCCCCTTTGGACGTTTGGGGTCGATCTGGAAGAACCCTTGTTTGCTTTTAGGTTGGGATTTGCCTTTGGGTTGAGAGGGTTGAGGATCACGCGCAGCTTGGCCGTCCATTATCGTCAGATTTGGCGGGTATTCTTCCATCGTGAATTTTTTGAGGGTGATGGCGATAGGAAGTTCCAAGGCTTCGCCGTCTTTGTCGAAGACACGCCATTCGGTTTCTCCACTCTGCACATGCATGACGACACGCATCATGTCTGCTGCGCCGAATCCGGCGGAGACGAGGAGCATCCATAGCCCCAGATGGTTGCAGAGAAAGGTGATGTCCTGCCGGGAAAAGCGAAAGAGCCGCTTGAAGGTGGCGATGCCCAGGGCGATGAGCGTCATGCCGTACAGGAGCACGAAAGGCCACGAGGAAGTGACCATCCTGAACCCAAGACGGGAGCCTAGTTCTAAATTGGCGGGCGCTTGCGATGGCAATCGGGAAAGCTGCGGGGTCAGTTCCATGCAAAGGCCGACAAGGACGACCGCCGCGGTGAGCGTGACAGCCATCGGAATGCCGGAAACCCAGCGCACGAGTAGGGTATTCTGAAAACGGACGCCGAGAAGGATCAGCCCGATCAGAATCGCGAACGCGATGAGGTTTGCCGGGGCGTGCAGAAAACCGACGTCGAAATGGCCGACAGTGAGCTGAAGCAAGAAACCGACTAGCGCGAGACTTGCGACGAACAAAGTACTCTCCGGATACCCCCATGGGAATTGCCAGAGTTTTCTTGTCATGGGAAAAGAATACCCGCCTTTCGGCGGGTATTTAAGGTCATTCAAGAGAGAACTGCCGTGCATTCAGGCACGGTAGCGCTTTTCATTTGTATTGATCTAGCAGATCAGGCTCGGTCAGCTTGCCGTTGGCCTTGGCTTTCTCGATCCAGCCGGGAACGATCGTCTTCATGAACTCCGCCTTGTCGGCCTTGAGTTTATCCATGTTGAGACCGATGTACTTCTGCGCGTCTTCCTTCTTCCATTGATCGAGGGCAGGGAACGTCACCGCAGGGACACCATATTTGGTGAGCAGCTTTTGCACTTCAATCTGTGCGAGCAAGCTCTTGTCGAGAGCGTGAGCGAGGATGCGTGCCGTTTCCACCGGCGCATGGAAGGAAGCGCCGTGAGAGGCGACACCGTAGTCCCAACGCCAGCTTGCCTCACGGAGTAGCTTATGCACTGGCTTTATTTCTTCGCTGTCGGCAGTCACCTTTCCGCTATCCAATAACGCCTTTGTCATGATGTGCGCCTTGGCGAGCTCGGGTTCGACACGGTTACGTATCTCAAGGACCCTGTCCTGATTGTCATAGACGTAGCTCTTGAGCTTTTCCTCGCTGTCGCGGTGACATGTTTGGCACGTTCCGGCGACATTCTTGAGCGGGCTCATGATCTGGTGGTTGGAATACTTGACACCACCTTCAGACACGTAAGGCATATGGCAGTCGGCGCACGAAACACCGCGCTTGCCGTGTGTGCCCAGCTTGTAGAGCTCCCAGTCCGGATGCTGTGCCTTGAGCATTGGTGCCTTGCTCAATGCGTGTACCCAGTCTTTGTACGGCTCTTTCTTGTCGCCGAAAATAGCCTGGTCATAGTACTTCTCCGCGTCCTCGACGGTAAGCCCCTTGTCCCATGGGAAGGTCAGGTATTTGTTGTCACCTTCGCCGAAATAGTATTCGACGTGGCATTGGGCGCAGACGAGAGAACGCATCTCGTTCGGGGATGACGCGGTGACATCTTCACCCCGCCGCTTGAAAGCTTCGACCAGCGCCGGTCGGGTGATGGTGAGGTTCATCGTCTTGGGATCGTGGCAATCTCCGCAACCTATGGGATTTACTATTTCGGGTCCCAGCTCGCTCCACTTGGGACTGTAGAATTTCCCTACGCCCCTTTCCTGCATCACACGCGGCACGTCCGGGCTCTTGCAGGTCCAGCAGGTTCCAGGCTGCAAGTCTTTGTTTTCACCGACACCGGGTGCGCCCGTGCGCAACGACCTGCGCATGTCGTGGAGCGCATTCCAGTGGCCCCGCGGTGCGGAATAGTCACGTGAGAATGCATATCCGGCCCAAAGCACGACCATGTTTGGTCTGTCTTCGAGCACGTCGTCCTCGGCGTTGCCGAGATGTTTGCTTCTGAAGTCTGTTTCCCTGGTTTTCTTCCAGGTATTGTATTCACGCAGGAAATTGACTCCCCACTTGTCATTGCGCGCGTCAATGCCAGGCGTGGTTTTGGCGATTTCCACTTTCATCTTGTCGTGATCTTTGGACGGCTCTTTAGAGGCAACAAAAGTGGGCGCGATGCTGGCGATCTCGACCTTCTTGTTGCTGTAGATAGAAGCGATTTCCGCACGCCGCTGCGTGACGCTGGCTGCGAGTAACCCCAGCACAAAAACGACAGCCGCTACAGCGAGCAGGAGAAGCCAACCGACGGAAGGTCTCCGTTTGATGGTTTCAGCTAGTTTACCCATGATGTCTTACTCCCATTGAGTCGAAGAGTTTTACTATTTTACCGTATCGGTCTTACGCGAGTCCTCGAGCCATTCGAGCACCGGCGAAGCGGCGGGCAAGGGCACGACGGCGTTCGGCGCTGAGGCCAACCCGCTGTTCTTGGTATGCGGTACGTGCCTATGGCAGTCCCAACAAGCCTTGTCACGACCATGTAAGATATCGTCGGGTACTGCCCTGCCCGCCCTCACGAATTCCGTGGTGAGTTGGGTATGGCAGCGAACGCAGTTTCCTTGGATGACTGCTACAGCGGCCGTACGTGGCCGTGGAGCGGGCGGCTCCGCCCTCATCGTGAACACGGCGGAGTGACGGAGCCCATCCTGCGCTTTGAACGCCAAACCGGCCAGTTTGCTAGTATGCGGGACGTGGCAGTCATTGCACGTGGCCCAGCGCGCGTGCGAGCTTTTGCTCCACGACTGGTAAGAAGGAGACATGATGTGGCAGTTGACGCAAGCGGAAGGATTATCGCTAAGGTAGGAGAACACCCGCGACCCCTTTATGCCGTAAAGACCAAGCCCTACAGCAACTCCGCCAAGCAGGAACAGCGGAACGATGAACTTGCTGGGCAAGGCATTGATAATGCCTTTGAAGAAACCAGAGGATGAGCTTTCTGGCATCTGTCATCTCCCTGTGGTTGACATGCTATTTGCGCTATTTTTGGGAAGAGTCGGGGACCGTTGGAAACCGTAAGAAAAGAACGACGGAACACGTGCCAAATCGACGCCTTGTGGGTCTTAGCGACCTACTAGGACGAACAGAACGATCAAGAAATTAACTCGACCCTACTCCTCTACTCATGAAGATGTAAGAGACTTAACCAATTGAACTCCGACAATTGCGCCTAATCAATTGAGACGCAGTTTCTGCGTCCAGGGTGCCGCGCCAGGCCGGCCCGGATAGCCACCCGCGGCCGTTCACGTTCGGTTGGCGACCGTTCGGTTCGAGCGCGCAAGCAATCGCGCAAGATTGCAAGGCGCGTCTCCCAGCGCATTGATACCTTCAAGCACGCGTGGTGTACGATATTTTTCGATCGACCGTGCGAGGTTTGACAGATCCGCGTCGCGCGGTGCCGATCGCTCTCGTCGTCGTGCCGCTGACGCTGATTCAGCATGCATACAGTCACGAACCGTTCGCGGTGCCGCTGGCGCTCCTCATGTGCGGAAGCTTCTTGCTCGTCGGTCCTTCGCTCTGGCGCGCGCTGTTTCCGATGGATGAACCGCTGACGGCGGCGTCGATCCCGCGCGTGCTCGTCTACGCGGTGGTCGGGGCGGCGGTGGTGCTCGGTATCGGGCGCGGCCTTCCGGCTCTCGTGGGCGCGGGAGTGACGTTTCTCACGTCCGGACCGAGTCTCGCCGTCTGCTTGGCGCTCTTCTGGGTCGGAGGTTGGGGGCTGGCACGGGACATCGAGCTCGAGGCACATCTGCGCCGCGAACGCGCGCGCGCCGAGGCGCTCTCGCGGGAGGCCGATCACGCGCAGCTGCTCGCGTTGCGAAGCCACCTCGATCCGCACTTCCTCTTCAACACGCTGAACGCGATCGCGGAGTGGTGCCGCGCCGACGGCGTGGTGGCAGAAAAAGCGATCCTCCAGCTTTCCTCGATGCTCCGCGCGATGATGACGGGAATTCAGGAGACATCGTGGCCGCTGAGCAAGGAGATCGAGCTCGTGTCGGCGCTCTTCACGCTCCACTCGATCCGCGATCCGTCCCTGTTCACATTCGAGATCGACGCGCCGCCCGAAGTGCTCGGCGTTGCGATCCCTCCGATGCTCTTGCTGCCACTCGCCGAGAACGCAATGAAGCACGGACCGCGCAAGGGGCACTCGGGCGTCGTCCGGCTCGAGGTGAGCTCACAACAGCACGTGGTACGGATCAAACTCTCGAATCCGGGTACCTACTCCGGACCTCGCGACGGCGGCAGTGGTTTGCCCATCGTGTACAAGCGCCTTGCGTTCGCCTATGGGGAAAGGGCGCATTTCGCGATTGTCACAGAAGCAGACCAGACGCTCGCCATCGTCGATTTGCCGATTACCTAGTTCAATGGGTACCATCGGCGCGCATGGACGTGGGTTCGATCCCTTTGCGCGTCGTCGTATGTGACGACGAACTCATGGCGCGTAGGCGTGTCCTCCGGCTGCTCGGCGAGCTGTCCGGGATCGAGGCGACCTTCGAGTGCGACAGTGGCGAGCAGGTGCTGGCCGAGCTCCGTGACAACGATGTGGACGTCGCGCTCCTCGATATCAACATGCCAGGCCTGAGCGGAATCGAGACTGTCCTCGCGATGCCGGAAGAGCGGCCCTATGTGATCTTCCTCACCGCGCACCCCGAACACGCCGTGAAGGCGTTCGATGTCGGCGCGGTCGATTATCTGCTCAAGCCGGTGGACGGCGCACGTCTCGACAAAGCGCTCCATCGTGCGCGCCGCTTTCTCGACGGGCAAGCCAAGGTCGACACGGGCGAGGGCGCGAGCGAGGCCACGCAGGCCCGGGCGAATCGCATCAACAAGCTCGCCATCTCCACCCGCGGCGGAGTCGAGCTCGTCACGCACGCGGACGTCACGCACGCGACCTTCGATGGCGCGCTCGTCACCGTCCACACCACGACCCGGACGATCCTCACGGACGACACGCTCCAAGACCTCGAAGCAAAGCTGCCTCCGGGTCCTTTCGAGCGAGTCCACCGCCGCGCACTCGTGAATCTTGACCACGTCGAGAGGCTCGAACCGCTCGATTCTGGTGGTTATTGCGCCTGCATCTCTACCGGTAAGAAGGTCGATGTCTCGCGTCAGAGCGCGCGAAGGCTGCGGCGTCGGCTAGGTTTACGATAAACTTATCGAGTAAATAACATGAATATCTGATTTTTCTAAATTCGAAATCAAGATGCGATCCGCCTGTAGCCCGCGGCCATGTGGCTGATTCAATTGTCCTGCGAAGTCGTGACCCATTGAAATAGAGAGAGCTTCACCGCAGGTTCCCCCAAAATACGGTTGAGCGGAGCATGGGAAAGCCATGTCGTTTTTCCCTATCTGACAGGAGATCCAGCCATCATGATCACGGTTTTCGAGCAAACTCCACGACTCGGGCGATCGATTCGGCACAAAGCGAGTCGCACGAAACAATTATGGGCCACGGGGCTTGCCTGCGGCGCGATCCTGACTCCACGTGTGAGTTTTGCTCAAAACCTTGTCATCAACAACAACACCACTGTGACCGAGGCCGCTGGCCCGGTGACACGCGGATTCACGACCGTTGGAAGTACCAGTGGAACTGTTGGCGGGGTTCCCGGTGGAACCTACATTGTGCCAGTTGGTTCGGATGTCACGTTATTCGGCACCGCTGCGCTGGCGGATCTCACGGTTGCGTTGGGCGCCAACAGCAGCGGCTTGGTAGATGTTGGTGGAACGATCCTGCTGGCAAATATCAATCTTGCGAATGGTGTCGACAGTGTTGGCAGTATCAATGTGAATGGCGGAACGATTACAACGACATTTGGACAGTCGCAGTACTACCTTGGCGCCAGAGGCCAAGGAACGATGGTTGTCAGTAACGGTGGCACGGAGAGTCTATCTCAGTCCTACCTCGGCTACCTTCCGGGCAGCAGCGGCATACTCACCGTCGAGGGTCCGGGGTCGACGTATACGAATGGAGGCTTCTTCATTATTGGCAATGAAGGCACTGGGGAACTGAACATTCTCGATGGAGGCGTTGTCGCGTCTTCCCAAGACGGCGTGAATGGCACGGTCATCGGTGGCGGCAATACCGGCTCTGTGCTCGTTTCCGGAGCCGGAAGCCAGTTCTCCGTTGGGGCTTGGCTGTCCCTCGGTGTCGTCCAACCCGCCGCGGCTGGCGTTCTCACGGTTACCGACGAAGGTGCAGTCGATGTCGTCGGTGGGACGTTTATTACTGGCGATCCTGGAGCCTCGGGTACGCTCAATATCGGTGCCGCGGCTGGCGATCCAGCGGCGGTGCCAGGCACTCTCACTACACCCACGATTACGTTTGGGAACGGCACCGCCCGCATTGTGTTCAATCATACGGACACGAGCGGCAATTACGTTTTCGCGCCTGCCATCACCGGCGGCAGCGCCACCACCAGCGCCGTCGATGTCTATAGCGGCGTCACGGTGATGACCGGCACAAGCGACTACTTTGGCCCCACCACCATCCATACGGGTCCTGCTGTCATCCCGTTCTCCGAGGAAGCCCTCACGGTCGCGAGCACGCTCGTGGCCGGCGCCGCCAACGTTCTCAGTCCCAATTCCGACTACATCGTGCAGGCTGGCGGCACGCTGGATCTGCAAGGTCATGACCAGACCGTGCTGAGCCTCACCAATGCAGGTCTGGTACGGATGCCTCCTGCCGGTGGGGGCACCCCCGGAACGGTGCTGACAACCGGAAGCTATGTTGGCCAGGGTGGCACCATCATCATGGACACATTCTTGGGCACGGACGATTCGCCCTCGGACACGCTGGTGATCGACGGAGGAACGGCCACCGGAACCACGCTGCTTCATATCCTGAACATCGATGGCCCGGGTGCGCTCACAATGGCCCGAGGCATTCGGGTGGTGCAAGAGATCGGCGGCGGGACGATCACGCCCGGAGCCTTCGCGCTCGACATGCCGGAGTTCGCTGGAGGCTATGGCTACACATTGGTGCAGGAGGACGACGGCAACTGGTATCTGCGCTCGCAAGCGCGCGGCAACAGAACCTGCACGCAAGACAGGACCTACTGGCAAACGCACTCGTCACACGGCCCTGACCCCGTGGATCCGGCCTGGGCCGCGTTCGAGAATGCGCCATTTTTCCAGAGCGGCCAAACGTTCTTCGACGTGATCTCCACGAACAGCAGCAACCCGTATTACATGCTCGGCGTGCAGTACACGACGGCCATCTTGAATGGCATGGCGGGAGCCGATCTGACGGTGGTGCAGCCCACGCTCACGCAGGCAGCCATGCTCTTCGCGCAATACACTCCCGCGGAGATCGATGCCTTACCGCTGGATTCACCGGTTCGCGACCAGTTCATGCAGGCCACGCAAACCCTTGCACTCTACAATGAAGGGGCGCTCGGTCCGGTGTCATGCTGCTCGTGTTGCGATGGCGGCCAGTGCGACGGCGGGTGCGATGGTGGTATTGACGGCGGCTCCGATGGGGGCTCTGACGGCGGCATCACGATGGGTGATCCTGGAACGGGCTCCAATGGATCACCGGGTGCTGGCGGCAACGGTTCCTCGTCGTCGTCGGACAGTGGTGGATGCAGCGCGAGCAGCACGAGCCACGCGGCAAGTGATGGCGGGGCATTCCCGCTCGGCTTGGGCAGCATGCTGGCGCTGCTCCTTGCGGCACGAGCGCGACGCGCAAAGAAGGCAGCGTGATATTGTGTAGGGGCGCAGCATGCTGCGCCCCTACCCGCACTGCCCACCAGCCGCGATGTCCCTCAAATACTTTGCCCAAAAAGAAGGCCCTGCTCATTACGTTCTGCCGCGCACCGGCTCCATGCGCGTGGAAGCTCACGCATTCTTCTCGGAATCGCTTTTCGAGCGCACCGAAGAATCGATGTGGCAGCAGCTTGCCTCCGCAGCATCATACCCGGGTGTTGTCGGCGCGTATCTCATGCCCGACGCGCACGCAGGCTACGGCGTTCCTGTTGGCTGCGTGGTTGTAACCGAAGATACGATTCTTCAAGCGGGCTCTGGTTATGATATCTCATGCGGTGTTCTTTATATGCGTGTTCCAAAGCTTCACGCGGCCGACGTTGCCGATTGGGATCGGCGCGCACAATGGATAAGCGAAGTCGACAAGCGCGTTGCAACCGGTGTTGGCTCGGGCCGCCCTGCGCTGATGCCGCGCTTTTCATCGAAAAAAGGCGATGAAATCTTACGCTATGGCGCAAAAGCAATTGGCGTTTCCGCCGACCTTTGCGAACGCCAATTCATCGAGGTTGCCGACGACGTGAATCTCGAGAAAATCACGCGCGCCTACGACAAAGTCGTGCCGCAACTCGGCTCGGTTGGCGGCGGCAACCACTTCATCGAAATGCAAGTCGACCGCGACGACGGAAGCGTGTGGGTGATGATCCACTGCGGCTCACGCGGTTATGGCTGGCAAACGGCAAACTACTTTTTCTACGAAGGTGCGCGCTTGCGCGGCCTGCCCACCAACCGCCGCGAAGATTCATGGCTTCGCATCGACGAACCACTTGGCCGCGAATACTGGGCGCACCACAACACCGCCGCAAACTACGCCGTAGCGAACCGGCACATCATTGTTCGCGGCGTGCAAGAAGCGCTTGCAAGCGTTTTTGGCGCCGAAGGCGAAGTTTATTATGAAATCTCGCACAACCTCGTTCAACGAGAGTCGCTCCTTTTGCCTGACGGTACAACGAAGCGCGGATTCGTCCATCGCAAAGGGGCAACGCGCGCATTTCCGGCCGGGCACCCCGATTTGGTCGGCACAGCGTGGGAGAAAACCGGCCACCCGTGCCTAATCCCCGGGTCTATGTTTCACGGCGCGGCCATTCTTTTTGCCGAACCCGGCGCGTCACGCTCAGGCTTTTCGGTAAACCACGGCTCCGGCCGCCACATGGCACGCGGCGCCGCAAAGCGCGAGCTCGAAGCCTCGCAACATGAAATTGACCATGAAATGAAGTCCGTGGTGCGCGAGCTTGGCGGCGTAAAAATTACCGGCATTGTCGGCAACACGAAGAAAACGCCGCTCGACGAGTGCGGCCGCGTCTACAAAAACCTCGACGAAGTCCTTTCCGTGCTCGAAGCCGAAGGGATTGCCCGCGTCGCCCATAGAATGTATCCAGTAGCCAACATGAAAGGCATGGATTGACGACCGCTTTCGATTTGGCGCGATCTCTTCGTTGGGGCCTGCGGTGCGGTCCTCAAAGCGCAAGGAGGCTGTTCCGGTCCGCTCCTCGGCCCCGCCTCGACCTCGCGCCAACTTGAAAGCGGTCTAGCGCTTTCTAAGGAGTTGGGGTGGCGCGGCGCTTGGCTGGCGCATCTTCGTGAACGACGACGCGCGAGCCTTGCTTATCGTCACGTGCGAAAACGCCATGCCATGCAGCCGGCAACGGCGGATTCGCCCAATTGAACAATGTGCGTGCGTCTTCGGGCGATAGGTTCACACACCCGTGGCTTCGCGGGCGGCCGAATGCATCGTGCCAGAATGCGCCGTGCAGCGCATAGCTGCCCTGAAAATACATGACCCACGGCACCTCTTCGATGGAGTACGGGCCGTCGGATGCCACGTCGCCGGCCATGGTGGTTGTGACGTGCTTTTCGCGAATGCGAAATGTGCCCGTGGGCGTTCGGAAGTCGTGTTCCTTGTCTGCCGGGTTCCGACGCCCCGCCGAGACGAGCGTGGCGAATACCGGACGCGTTCCTTCGAATGCAACGAGGGCTTGCCGCGTTAAATCGATATCAATCCATTTCTCGTCAGGCGCGACATCGGCCGGAATTTGCGGCGTGGCCAATGTCAAATCCATCATGCGAACCCAAAACCCGGCAGTCGTGCGCTCGTAAACCATGCCCGAAATGGTCATAGCCTGTCCTAGAAGAAGCACCGCGCTGCGCCTTGGCAGCTCGCCACCCACGCTCATTTTTTTGCCGTCGCTTGCAAGCTCGTACTTGCGCACATAGCCACTGAGCACGAATCCAACGCGTTGTTGGGCGCGTTGGGCGTCGCTTGGCACACTGGCATCGGCATCGGATTCATCGGGCGGTGCATCGAACGATGAGCCTACGTACTTCGTTACGTCACGTTGCACCATGATGGGTTCGAACGGAACGGCGAGGCCAAATGTCGTACGCCACCAGTGCGCGTTTGCCGATCGAAAATCGCGATCGAGAGCGAGATAAAAGCCGCGCGCCAACTTGCGCACAAGCACCCCGCGACCGCGTAGCGACTTGAGCGTTGGCTTGCCCGCATCCACGCCGGCATCGACCGCGCTGTCGTCGGACTTGTCGCTTTTGCTGCTACCGGCTGCCGATTCTTGATCTTCGGCGCTGGCATTGCCCGCGCCCTCGGACGACGTGGCCACCACAGGTTCGTCTTTTTCGGTGTCTGCGCTCTTCTCGGGTTTCTCCGTTTTCTCAGGCTTCTCAGGCTCGTATTTCTTGCGGCTTTCGGCGCCAAGTGCGCGGCGGTACAGCGGCGTACCATCGACAAGGTTGACGCCATAGCGGTACGGCATGCCGCTTTCGCGATCGGGTTGCTTTGGTGCAAGACGCACGCGCGGGCTCGTCAAATCCGTTGTTACAGCTTTGCCGCATACATATCCGCCAGCCAAAAGCTCATACCAACCGTCTTTGCAATCATTGTTTTGAATGGCAGGCGCATAGGCAATCGTTTCCGCCCCGTGACGAAGGTAGCCAATGCGCCGAGAGCTTGCGCCGCTTTCAGGCCAAGCCGGCAACGATACGATGGAAGCTTGAAAATTCGTGGCAGCGATTTTCACTTCTTCGCGTTCGCGCTGGCCAGCATCGGGCGCCGCCGCAGCGCTTGCGTCGTTTGCGGGTTGGCTCGCGTTGGCCACGTGCGACCGAGGTAACTCAGACGCATCACGAGCCTCTGCGGATGACACTTCGCCATCGACTTTCGGCTTTGCACAAGCCGCAACCAGGTCAAAAAGGGCAAAAACGAGAGCCGCAGGAACGAGTGCCGAACGCACGTGTCTTCCGATATCATAACTTCGACGCCATGTAGAGGTCGTAACTGCCTTGAATGTCGCGATGGAAATATAGCCGACAACCGTCCGCGGAAAGCCAATCGGGCTTTTCCTCCACCTGGTTGGAGGACTTAAGCTCCGTAACCGCTGCGGGGTTGCCAAACGCATCGGCAGTGGTTGGCCGCTGCATCACAAAAGTGTGATAGGGTTGGCTGTTCGTATTTGGGTAGGTCGACGCGAAATACATGGTAAGCGCATCTCGGCTGAGCACGGGGGAGTCATCGGAGGGCCCACCAGATGCAGCAAATCCAGGAAACACTTCCGCGGGGCCAAAACTGCCGTCAGCCGTTTTCAAGGATCGGAAAATGAAATATGCGCTGGTGTTGGTTGTGTTGTGCGTGCTCACAAAGAAAAGCTCTCCGGCATTCGAAAGAAAGGGATTGTCGTCGTCGTAAGGCGGGTCCGAGAAAAACAGGTTTATATCTGTAAAGCCATTCCCCGCGCGGGTTGCATGATAAATTTGCGATGTGCCGCCGCCGCGGTCCGATGCGAACACCATGGCATCGTCCGTCGCGGCAAGCTGCGGGTAGTTGTTATCACATGCGGGAGCACAAGACAGATCGACGATCTTGGGCGGCCCGAAGTCGTCGCCCCTCGAAGCGCGAGTAGCCATGTAAATCTGATCGGTATTTCCATCCCAGCGAGTGAAAATGATGGTTGTTTCATCGGTCGTGAGCGTAGCCCCATACTCGTCATTATTGCTCGTATTGATGCTACCGCCCAATGGCAGCACGCTCACAAATGGCATTCCCGTGCTGCAATTCTGATTCACTGGAGCGTCTGCTTCTGACGCGTCCGTCGCATCTGGCGCAAGCACGTCGTTGCCTAGAGGCTCTGCCGAAGACGAGGGCGCATAGTCCTGACCGACGCAGGCAAACAAAATTGAGCTGGCCACGCCTGCCGCTGCTACCGCAACCCACACCGCCCGTTTTCGCACGCATGCGCGCCTCATGAACACGCTCATCCATGCAGCATAGCCGACCGCACTCCAAACGAATAGCGCGCCGACAGACCTGCCGGCAGTCGTGCTAAAAAGCGGTCAGCATGGCGACGCGCCGAACACAATATCCCGAAATTGAGCCATACCGAACAGGGCGCCTCAAAGTTTCGCCGATCCACGATTTGTACTTCGAGGAAAGCGGCAACCCGCATGGCAAGCCAGTTTTGTTTTTGCACGGCGGTCCTGGCGGTGGAACGGAACCAAAGCACCGTCGCTATTTCGACCCTGCGGCTTATCGCATTGTGCTCTTCGATCAGCGCGGGTGCGGAAGAAGCACACCTTTCGCATCGCTCGAAGACAACACCACCTGGCACCTCGTGTCCGACATCGAAGAGTTGCGCGTGCACCTCGGCATCGATAAATGGATGGTTTTCGGCGGCTCGTGGGGCAGCACGCTTGCTCTGGCCTACGCCGAAGCACACCCTACGCGCGTCACCGAGCTTGTTCTGCGCGGCATCTTCTTGTTACGCAAAGAAGAAATTTTTTGGTTTTACCAACAAGGCGCAAGCTTTCTTTTCCCTGACGCTTGGGAAGACTACCGCGGCCACATCCCCGAGGCTGAGCAGGGCGATCTATTACGTGCTTATTACAAGCGTCTAACCTCGCACGATCCGCTCGTGCAGCTCGCCGCTGCCAGAGCGTGGGCCGTGTGGGAAGGCAGCACAAGCTGCCTGCTGCCAAGCCCCGAGCTCATTGCACGCACCGGCGGCGAAGAGTTTGCCCTCGCTTTCGCACGCATCGAATGCCATTATTTCGTGCACGACGGGTGGCTCACCAGCGGACGCGAGCTTCTTGCGAACGTTGACCAGCTGCGCCACATCCCGGCGGTGATCGTGCAAGGCCGTTACGATGTCGTTTGCCCTGCCAAAAGCGCGTGGGATTTGTCACGAGCCTGGCCCGAAGCCGATTTGCACATTGTGCCTGATGCAGGTCACGCAGCAAGCGAACCCGGTATTGTACACGAGCTAATCAGCGCAACCGACCAGTTTCGCTAGACCGCATCTTGCCTTCTGTCGGTGCTGCGCGGTAAATGTCGGCCCTTAAATGTCGAAGCTTTCGAAGCCGTCAGAGCCGCAGAATGCATCGGACAACGCGGCTCACTCGGCCGAAGCGGCGCTCATCGAGGCTCGTCGCACGAAAGCCGATCGGCTGCGAAAGCGCGGGGAAAATCCGTTCGCGAACGACGTGTACCCCACCCATGGCGGCACAACGCTCGATCTTGCCGACGTGCGCATTCACGCGGCCGGAGCGAGAAGTACCGATGGCCAATATAGCGGCGACCAAGTCAAAGAGATAACACGCGGTAAAATCTACCACGTACGCGGCCGCGTCGTCGCGCAGCGCAGCACCGGCGGCTTGTCGTTTCTCCGCTTACGCGACCGCACCGGCGAAATGCAGCTTCTCGTTGCCAAGGCCACGCTCGGCGAGAGCTATGAGCATTTGAGTGACATCGATCTCGGCGACATCGTCGAGGCCGAAGGCACGCTCACGGCGAGCAAGCGAGGCGAACTCAGCATCGAACCTTTGCGTGTGCGCATTCTTACCAAAGCCCTAAGGCCGCTGCCCGAGAAATGGCACGGTCTCACAGACATCGAAACACGCTACCGCCAAAGGTACGTTGACCTTCTTGCGAATCCAAATGTAAAAAACGTATTTCGTGCGCGAAGCCTTATCGTTCGCGCCACGCGAAAGCTTCTCGACGAAGCGGGCTTTCTCGAGGTCGAAACGCCTACCATGCATACGCTCGTCGGGGGAGCAGCGGCCAAGCCATTCGTTACGCACCACCATGCGCTCGATATGCAGCTCTTCATGCGTATTGCTCCCGAGCTTTATTTGAAGCGTCTCGTGGTTGGCGGCCTCGAGCGCGTTTACGAAATCGGCCGCTGCTACCGCAACGAGGGCATTTCGACCCGGCACAACCCCGAGTTTACGATGCTCGAGTATTATTGGGCCTATGCAACCTACCAAGATCTCATGAATTTCACCGAGATCATGTTGCGCGGCATCGACGCCGAGATTGCGATTGCCATGCCCGAAATGCACACGCAGTGGAAAGCCGAGCGCCCGTTCACGTTCGAGGAGCCGTTCGCGCGAATTTCGATGAGCGAGGCCGTGACGAATGCCGCGCGCAAAACCGGAATCGAAGCTTGGCAAGTCGCCGTCGACCAACGAGGCCATGAAGGCCTGCTCGCGCTCTTTGGCAATGATTTTGGCCAACACATCCACGAGTGGGCCCGTAGCTCGGCGCGCGCCAAGGCCATCGATTGGGGCAATTTCCGCAAAGGTTGGCTCAAGTGCGAAAACGACGGCGAGCGCCTTTTCGCGGCCTACGAATACCTTAGCGAGCCATTCTTGCCAGAAGATTACCAATCTGCCGAGGGAAAGCAAAGCTTGCCTGTTTTCATTATAGATTACCCATTCGAGGTCTCGCCGCTCGCGCGCCGCCACGACGCGCATCCCGAGCTCGTCGAACGATTCGAGCTTTTCGTTCATGGCCGAGAGCTTTGCAATGCATTCAGCGAGCTGAACGATCCATACGACCAGGCCGAGCGCTTCCGCGATCAAGTGCGCAAAAAAGCCTTGGGGGCCGAAGAAACGATGGATTACGATGAAGATTATGTGCGCGCGCTCGAACACGGCATGCCGCCTGCGGCCGGTTTTGGCATGGGCATCGACAGGCTCACGATGATGCTCACGGGCGCGCCGTCGATCCGCGATGTCATCTTCTTCCCGCTGCTTCGACCTGACACCTGATAATGGCCAAAGATCAGCACTCAAAAGACCAGCCCCCAGAGGACGAGCGCCCAAAAGCAAATCGGTCGACTCCCATTCGCACGTACCTCAAAGTTGTCGCGGCAGGTCTCGTTGCGGCATTCGCAGGTCTGGTGGTTTGGGTCCGCGCGCTGCCTATGCTGCGCGGCGCTGCGTGGAACGTGCAGGACATGATCATCCGCGCAAGCGCCATTCTCATTGGTGTTTCGGTTGTGGTGGTGCTTCTCGCGCTTTTTTTGCCTTACGCACTCGACCTGCTCGAGATTCGCAGGTTTGCCTCGTTCGTTGCGGCACGCCACGTGCGCTCGCAAAAAAGCGGATTTTTGACGGTCATCAGCATTTTGTCGATTTGCGGAGTGGCCATTTCGTCGTGTGCGCTTTCGAGCGTCGTTAGTGTCATGGGCGGCTTCAGCCAAGATTTGAAACGCAAAATCCTTGGCAACAACGCCCACATCGTGGTCGACACCGTGGCAGGCGTCCCCTTTGGCGATTACGAATCCGCCGTGGAGCGAGTGCGCGCCCTACCCGGTGTCGTCGGCGCCGCACCTGTTGTGCGAGGCGAAGTCATGGCATCCAGCGCGTCGAACCTCGCCGGCGTCATCGTCACGGGCATCGAGCCAAAAAGCATTTCGGACGTTATCGAGCTTGGTCGCAACATCGAAATTGGCAAGCTCGACTACCTCGAACATCCCGACATTCTCTCGCACTTGCCTCCTAGCGAAATCGTCGGACTTGGCCCGGGCGGCGAGCCTTACTACAAGGGCCCCGAGCTTGGCCTGCCCGACGACGTCGATCCGGACGTTCGCGCCGTTATCCTCGACAAGCCCGATCGCCCCGGCCTTATCCTTGGGCGCGAGCTCGCCAAAACGCTTAAAGTGGAGGTGAGCGACGAGGTGGCGCTCGTTTCGCCGCTGGGCGATTTGGGGCCCATGGGTGTGATGCCCCGCACGAAGCGATTCCGCGTGGCAGCCATTTTCTATAGCGGTATGTACGAATACGATGCAACGTATGTATATACGATGATCGACGTGGCGCAGGAGTATTTTCAAGTCGAAGGGAAAATCAGCGCCATCGAGATCAAAGTCGACGACGCCGAGCGCGCCGACCAAATGGCACCCAAGGTTGTCTCGGCCTTGGGTCGAGACGATCTGCGCATACGCGACTGGCGGGAAATCAACAGAAACCTTTTTACCGCTTTGAAACTCGAAAGATTCGCTACTTTCATTATTTTATCCATCGCCATCCTCGTCGCAAGCTTCTGCATCGTTTGCACGTTGCTTTTGATGGTGACCGAGAAAGGAAAAGAAATTGCCATTCTCAAAGCCATTGGTGCAAGCGACGGCGCCATCCTTCGCACGTTCATGATCGAGGGAATGATCATCGGCGGCATCGGCACCGTGTTCGGCGTGGTCACAAGCCTTGCACTATGCACAGGTCTGTCGTGGTTCGGCCTCCGGCTCGATCCCGATGTTTATTACATCGATCGGCTGCCCATCAGCGTCAGCGGCTGGGACTTCCTCGCAGTCGCCATGGCTGCGTTCACAATCTGCACGGCCTCCACGCTCTATCCGGCATACTCTGCCTCGCGCCTGCGACCTGTCGACGGCCTTCGCTACGAGTAAAGCCGTTCATGCTAAAGCACCGACCGTGACTGCGAACGTGAACCGTCTCCCCATCGTCGTCGCCAACGACGTAAGAAAGTCATTTCAACACATGGGGCGTAGGCTCGATGTGCTGCGTGGCATCGATCTAACGATTTTCGAGGGCGAAATGGTCGGCGTCGTCGGCCAGTCTGGCGCGGGGAAATCCACGTTTCTCCACTGCATTGGCACGCTCGACATCGTCACGTCCGGCTCGATCGAAATCGCCGGCGAAGAGCTGACGGGCATGTCCACCGCGCGCCTGGCCAATCTCCGAAACCGCACCATTGGCTTCGTTTTTCAATTTCATCACCTTTTGCCCGAGTTCAATGCTCTCGAAAACGTGGCGATGCCGGGCCTTATCCAAGGATTGTCGCGTCGTGATCTCGATGCGCGCGCAGCCGCATTGCTCGAAGAAGTGGGCCTCGGAAACCGCATGCTGCACCGGCCTGGCGAGTTGTCGGGTGGCGAGCAGCAGCGCGTTGCCCTTGCACGCGCGCTCGTCCTCGAGCCAAAGCTTTTGCTCGCCGACGAACCCACGGGGAACCTCGACTCGAAAACCAGCGAGCAAATTCACGAACTTTTCTTCAATGTCAATGCGAAGCGCAACACCACGATCGTGATCGTGACGCACAACGCCACACTTGCCGGTGGCATGCCTCGCGTGGTCACACTGCACGATGGGCGTGTCGAGCACGACGAACGCCGATGACATCGAGCTATACCGCTTTCACGTTGATGCGATTTCATTTGTAGGGGCGCGATTCATCGCGCCCTCGGGATCGTGGTGCTCCATCCGCGCGCCGTGGTCGGGCGCCATGAATGGCACCCCTACAAGATATGAACGGGAATGACAACCCACCCGACACCGCCGCGGTTGTCGTGAACGACGACCCAAAGCTGCCCGTCACCTGGATCTTTAAATGGGCGAAAGTTGCCACCGCTGTCGGCCACGCGACCTTGGCGCGTGTCGAAAAGCAGGCGCGCGTCGCTGTCGAGATTGCCGCGATTGGAATAATAATCGACCCAAATTTGTTCGTGCAGATTTTCATCTCCGCTATTTGGGTTTGGCTCCCAGCTCGAATCGGGCACCTGCACATCCAGTTTCACCGCCGGGCAATCGGCATTCTTTGCGGTGGTGCAACGATCGAGCGTAATTCCAAGATTCGGGTCGATGGGGACGCCGTCGGCCGTCACGGCGTCGATTACGGGATTGGCATTCGTTTGCCCGGCATAGGAATACACCCGCGAAATTCCAATGACGTAATCGCTCGGCGTCAGCTTGTTGCCTGCTTCGTCGGTGCATAGAATCGGTACCTGCTGAGGGCCCGCCGAGGGATCGAGCGGAGCAAACTCGATGCGGCCCGCACACGCAACGTTGAAAACAATGACGAGACCGTATTGCGTGCCACCGTCGTGCGGTTGAATCGCGTCATCGGGCATGGGAAACGAGAACGACGGCCCTTGTGGCAAAAAGTCCGAAAGATCGACACCCGTGGGAATTTGCCGGAGCAAGCTACCCGCGTTCGCGTCCCCACCCGTGAGCCCGGCAAGCGATCCAACGGCAATGAGCTCGGCGCCGCCCGCGCCGCCATTGGTGCTTTGTGCAAAGCAGTTGTAATAGGCATCTTGCGGCGGGTTCATGCATAATACAGGAATCCAATAGAGTGTCAGCGGCAACGGCTTTTTCGGTCGCTGGTCGGTGAAAAGCGCGGTCAGCGTGACCGTATCGCCCGGATCGGCATACGGCTTGTCGGCGCTGACAGCGAACAGGCGCACGCTGTCGACGCGGCTTTGCGGATCGAAATTCCCCGTTCCGCACGCGTTGCCAAGAATGGCGACGCAGCCCACGACACTCGCGAGACGCAGCAGTCGCATGGCTACATCTCCGCTCGAATGCCGAGACTTGGCAAGATCGGAAGGCCCGTGGCGTACGTGTGCAGCGTGGAATTGTAGTTGTAACTGATTCCTTCCACGTTGCCTTGATTGTAAATATTTTGGATATCTAAATACATACCAAGGCGGCCCCAGCTATGGATCCATGTCTTGTCGATGCGCACGTCGAGCTGGTGAAACATGGGATTTCGCACGCTGCTCGGAGGATACGACGTGATCGGCATGTACGCACCAATCGTCGCATCGTAAAAGCCATAGGTTTGGGGTGTTTGCATATTGCCAGAAATGAGGCGAAAGCGCGCCCCCACTTCCCACCCCCCACCAAGCCGGTAGCTGCCCACGGCCGTGAGAATGTGCGTTTGGTCGTACTCGAAAAGCCGCTCTGGGTCGGTCGGCAAATCGCGCCGCACACTGCGCGAAAGCGTGTAGGCGAGAAAGCCAAAAAAATGAGCGTCGGGCTTGTAACGTACAAGCGTTTCGAGACCGTAGGCATGGCCGCTGCCAACGTTTCCTACATTCTGCACGACGAGCTGATCGTACTGGCGGTAAAAGGCTTCCGTCGAAAAATCAATAAGCTTAGTGACCTCTTGCTCCACACCAAAACCATATTGGTTGGCGATGTTGGAATGAAGCCCGGGCGTGCCAAACACGGAGTTTGTTTCTTGTATCTGCGGCGGCTGCGTGAAGCGGCCAATGCCGCCTTTCAGCGTTGTTTTCGGGAATTCGCTCCTGAGCTCTTGGCGTGCCACGAAGCGAGGCTGCACGTCCCATGCACCTGTGTCTTTCGCGTAGTCGAGGCGCACGCCGGGAACGATGCGTGTACCGCGGAATGGCGTAAGCTCGACTTCGTCATAAATCGCAGGCCTGTAGACGGCGGAGGTGTTGGAGAGCTGCCGTGGGGGTTGCGAGCCAAACGGGCCAGGCGGCGGCTGGCCCCCCTGGGGAATTGGCGGCATTCGCACGTCCGCGGTGTACGGCGCATAATAAATGTCGAGCCCAAAGTTGTTGCGAACCCCGGATGCGATGCGCTGCGAGAGCTCGGCGCGTGGTGTAATGGGCCACGAGGTGAGCCGAAAATAGTTGTCGCCGATCGAAAAATCGACGGCGTCTTTGCCAATGGCCGCCGTGAGACGGAATTCGGTATCGTTCGAAAACTTGCCAACGTAGCGCGCCTGAAGGCGGTAAAACGCCGTGCCAAATGTGATGTTGCCGGTCGCGCCGGGGTCGGAGCCATTGACGCTTTTGATGAGAATGGCGAGCCTGTCGTCGGATCCGAGAAAAAGGAGACGGAAATTTTGCTTTCCGTGATCCCATTCGCGTTGAAGCATGGCCTGGTAGTCGTAATAAACGGGGGCCGTGGTCACGCCGGCGTCGCTTGCTTTGAGCACGGGCTTGAGCCACAAATCGACATACGAACGGCGGCCGGCAATGGCAAAGTTCCAGCCGGTATTGCCAATTGGTCCTTGGGCGAGCACACGCGCATCGATCAAATCGACCTGCGCAAGCCCATGGATTTGATGGTCGCTTTTGACCACCGGATCGTGCACGCCAACATCGACGATGGCGCCGGTTACGCGCCCATACATCGAGCTGAAGTTACCCGGGTAAAAGTCGATTTTGTCGAGCATTTCCGTGGGGATTACGCTCGATAGCCCACCGAAGTGGTAAATCATTGGCACCAGCGTTCCGTCCACGTAGGTGCTTGTCTCGTTTGGCGATGCACCACGAACAATCAGCAACCCTGCAATGCCCGGCGGGCGAGCCACACCAGGCAAATTCTGAATGGCACGCAGCGCATCGCCGTTCGTTCCCGGAATGCGCGCGAGCTCGCGCTGCTCGAGCGTGCGTTTCGTCACTTCGCGCGCAGGGCGCTGGCCGCGAACCTCCACTTCTTCGATGTCTTCGCTGCCCGGAGGAGGAGGCGGCGCTTGCCGTGCCAAGCGAACGTCGATGGTTGCTTCTTCTCCTGGATCGAGCGACTGCTCGTAAACCTGCGCGCCGTAGCCTTCGGCCAAAATCGTAACCGTGTATTTTGCAGCCAAAACGCCATCGAGTTGCCAATGGCCATTCTCCGTGGCCGTGGCCTTGAGCGTGGTGCCGTTTTCCGCGGTCACCGTGATGGTGGCGCCCGCAAGCGGCTTGTCACCAGGCTGCGTTCGCACCGTGCCCACAAGGCGCGAAGTGGGAGGCGCAAATTCGTATTTGTGACGAATCTTCGACGCGACACTCTGCCCATTCTTCTTGGCAGGCTCGAATTCGAGCTTCCATGCAGCTTCCACGGCCGCTTCGTCGAAGCCATGGCCTGCCGGTGTTTCCACCACTACTTTCTTGACGGCGCCACTCGCATCGAGCTCGAGAACGAGCATGACCGTTACAGGGTCGCGCACTTTGTCTTTGATTGCCTGCGCTGGGTACACCGCGCCTTCGTCCTTCTTCAGAACGGGCATGGTAATCGTCGGCGTCAGAGGTGGCGCTGGCTCGTCTTTCGGCGGCGTGACGAGGCCGGCCTGCGCACGCGAGCTGCCCGCCCACAACACCGCAATCGCGCCCGCGACCAACCCAAACCACACGCGACGGTGTCTACTTCGCAGGCGCCGACGCATGATCTGAGCTCACCATGATCCGAGCTCGTAAGGTAACACAGTCGAATCCGCAGCGACGTGGTAGAAAGCTCCGTCTCGTTTGCGCGCTGCCCATTTCTTCCGCCTCCTTCGTCGTGCCGATCCCGCTTTGTATGGGCTTTGGGCAGCGGGATGGACACTCGCGTCGGCGCGCTCCTTTTACGGATCCATGCTCGAGCAAACCGGCGGTGAGTGGAGCGCGCCGCTCGACGATGTTTTCATCCACTTCGACTACGCGCGCTCCACCGCGCTCGGCCATCCGTTCGAGTGGACGGTTGGTAACGGCTACTCGTCCGGCAACACCAGCCTCACCTACCCGCTGGTGCTCGCCGTTGGGTGGCTCTTCGGATTTCGAGGGCGAAGCCTCATGATTTGGGCGGCCATCGTGGCTGCCACGTGCACTTTCGGCGTTCTTCTCGCGGTCCGCCGCCTGCTCTTGGAAAGCGAACACGACGCGTGGGGGCGCATCTCTTCCTACTTTTTGCCACCGATATTTCTCGGCGTGGGCGCATTCGTCTGGTCGCTCTGGAGCGGGATGGAGGTGGCGTTTTTCATGGCCACGTGGGCCATTGCTTTGTTGGCCTGGCAAAGGCTCGAGCGCGACGCAAAAAACTTCCAAGACTTGGACCGCACAAAAAAAAATGCGCGCATGAATGCCTGGTGGCTCGGTGCTGCCGGCGTGCTGCTCGTCACCACGAGGCCGGAGGCAGCCTTGACCCTCGCCGTGTTCGGCGTTGCCGCGGCCCTCGCCCACCGAAGTGCAGGCATGATGCACGCATTGGGCATCCTCGTTCGTGCAGGATTGCCCGGCGCAATTGCATTATGCACACAATCGGTGGGAAACAAAATCTTCACCGGCGAATGGACCGCAAACGGCGCCATCGTCAAACTGGCGATCTACAACCCGTACATGTCCGTGGGCGAAAAGCTTGCGGATTACATATCAAATCTAAAATACGCGTCGTTACGCAACCTTGAATACCATTTCGCGCACATCGAAGGCGAGCACTTGCGACGTCTCGTGCCCCAAAGCTGGCCCACCGCAAACCCGCTGACGCAAGCGTGGGCCCACCTCGCGCGCCAGGCTTGGTGGGCAGGCGTGGTGCCTTTGGCTCTCGCCATGCTGCCGCTCGCCTTCACGCGAACGCGGCGCATCGCCGTCGTGCTTTGGGCCGAAATCGTGCTTTGGGTGGTCGTGGTTGCATGCAACGGGCAGGTGCGCTGGCAAAACGAGCGATACATCATGCCCGCAGTTGGCATTCTGCTCATTCTCGTGACTTTAGGCGTTTCGGTTGCACTTCGCACACACGAAGACCCCGGCGGACGCGGCCATCGCGCGAAGCCTTCTTTGCCAATCATGATGGTCCTCGGCGTGCTCGTCGCCCAAATCATTGGCGTGCTCACACGCCCGGGCGGTGCGCCTGCCCAATTCCGCTTGCCATGGGAAATCGCCATTGCCTGTGGCGTAGTCGGCGCACTTGCCTTGCGATTTTGGCCGCTGCGCGCGCTTTTCGTCACGTTTTCACTTCTTTTTGCCTACGATCATCAAATTGCGAAAATGCGCGACCAGAAATGGTTTTTCGGGCGCGCCTGCCGTAACATCCGCGATCAACACCTCGCGATCGGCCGATACCTTGCCGAAATCAAGCCGCGACGCGTGCTCGTTGGCGACGCGGGCGCCATCCTCTACGAGTCGAACCGCCCCGGTCTCGACATCATCGGCCTCGGCGGCTACGGGAAATTGCCATTCGCTCGAGCAGGCGTGCACGGCCTTGCCGCATCGCTCGAACTGATCGAACGCGTACCCGACGGCGATCGGCCCGACGTTCTCGCGATTTTCCCGTCATGGTGGGGTGTGCTCCCCACCACATTCTCGAGCGAATTGCTTCGCCGTTTCCCGGTCGAAGGCAATGTCATCTGCGGTGGCTACGAGCAAAATGTTTACAGGGCCGACTGGCAGTTGCTCGGTACCGGCAGTCGCCTGCGCACCATGCCCGTTGGCGACACGCGCATTGCTGCGGAAATTGATATTTTGGATCTCGTCAGCGAAAAAGAAAATAATTATTCCTTTGACAAGCCCCAAAACGGGTGGGCCGAAATGCGCATTTTGCCCGATCCGACCAACCCCGCGCTCGACATGTTCGACGGCGGCAGGCGCATCACGGCTGGCAAAGGAGAGCGCTTCGTTGCCAAAGGCCTTGTGCCCGGCAAAGCCGCGCACCTGGTCGTTCGCACGGCGCCCGAGCACGATTCGCATGTGCGCGTGCACATCGAAGGCGTCGACGTAGGAACGCTTCACCTCTCGCAAGCAAGCGAGTGGGTCGAAGCCGCGCTCGCCATCCCTGCCGAGCGCGTAACCGAACCTTTGCGCGTCGAGCTCACCAACGATGGCCCGGGCGACTTCGTCGATTTCCATGCATGGCTCACGCAATGACTGGCGCCATGGCCGAGGCCCTTGCCAAAGGCAAAGCGCTTCTCGGCACTTGGGGCGCGCCGCCCGACATGCCCGCCAAGGTGGCCCTCGCACTCGCGACTCTTGCAACACTGGCAGCTATTTTTGGCGCTGGCCGCAGCCTGCTCGGCGCCCCCAATTTTCCACGCGTACCTCGCCGAATTTTCTTGGCTGGAACGACATGTGCCGCAGCGTTCTTGTCGCTTTTCTGGATCGCCTTTTACCTGCGCGGTGGCCCGCGCATCATCGACGCCACCACGTATTTTCTACAAGGGCGCGCACTTTCGCACGGAACATTTTCGTGGCCCGTATTCGAACCTTCGGCGAGCTTCCGCGGGCGCTTCCTTCTTTATCGCGCGTCCGAAGCGCCCGGTGCACAAGGCGCAATGGGAACAATGGGAGGCATCTTCCCGCCGGGCTACCCGCTGCTCGTCGCGATCGGTTTCACACTCGGCGCCCCGATGATCGTCGGGCCGATCCTCGCCGGCGCCCTGGTCGTTGCAACCTACAACCTTGCGCGCACCCTCGCGGCCAAAGCCACACGCCCCGATCTCGTTGAGCCTGTCGCGCGACTGGCAGCCATCTTGTCGGTGGTGTCGGCCACGCTTCGCTACCACACCGCCGATACCATGTCGCATGGAGCCACCGCGCTCGGCATCGTGCTCGCACTCGATTTTGCGCTACGCGGTCGCTTTGGTGTCGCAGGCTTGGCGGTTGGCGCCGTGATTGCGACGCGCCCTGTCTCCGCGATCGCGATTGGTCTCGTGTCTTTTGCGTGCATTATACATGCGCGCATTTCCCAGCCTATCGCGGCTCGGCGCGAAGGGCTGAAAGATGCGATTCGGCTGGCACTCGGCGCTCTGCCTGGCGCTGCGCTGCTCTTCGCTTGGCAGAAGGCCCTGACGGGCTCGTGGTTTGCCTCGCCTCAACGCATGTATTATGCACTTTCAGACGGGCCGCCCGGTTGCTTCCGTTGGGGCTTTGGCGCCGGGGTTGGATGCCTTTTCGAGCACGGCGAATTCGTCTCGGCGCGCCTGCCGCATGGCTACGGCCTCTTCGAAGCGCTGGGCGCGACGCTCCGGCGTCTTCGCATGCATCTTACAGATATTGCGAACTTCGAGCCGCTCTCGCTGCTCGTTCTCGTGCCGCTCATAGGTTGTTCGAAGTCTCGCGCGCCCGCCGTCGTCGCATGCGTGGGGCTCGTTATTCTGCACATGCTGGCATACGCACCGTTTTACTTCGACGGCAACTACCCTGGCGGCGGCGCGCGCTTCTTTGCCGACGTGTTGCCGGTGGAGCATGCGCTCATGGCTCTTGGCATTGCACGCCTAGCCGGAGCCCACGTCGTTCGCGGCGCCTTTGCGAGCCTTGCGTTCGCACTTGCTGGCTTTGCTTTTCACGCGTCGTTCGATCATGTTGCCTTGGCAAATCGCGACGGCGGCAGGCCAATGTTCGAGCCCGATGTTCTAGCCCGCGCCAACGTTACGCGTGGCCTTGTTTTCGTCGACACAGATCACGGTTTTTCGCTTGGTCACGATCCATTCGCGCACGGAGCAAGCGATGTCGTCGTGGCACGTTTGCACAACGATAGTCGCGACCGACTGCTTTTCGAATCGCTGGGCAAGCCGCAAGCCTTCCAATACCACTTCGACCCGGCGCCGTTCGCGCGCTCACAGGCCACCATCACTCCGTGGGTGCCGCCCGCCCATGGCAACACCTTTCGCTTCGAGGCCGAAGCCGAATGGCCCGCTCTCACCCAATCGGACGGTTTCGCCGCGCCCGCATACACGGAAAGCTGCGCCTCCGGAGGCCGCGCGTTGGTGCTCACGCCCAATTCGGCATCCAAGCATGCACGCGCCGCCCTTTCGATTCCAGTGCCAGAAAGAGGCTGCTACAGCGTGGTACCACGCGTCGTCGCGCATGCATTGCACACACATTCAAGTGCACTTTGCATACTCAGATTTTCGCCGGCAAGTCAGGCAAATCCAGCAAGTAAGCCGCGGCAAGCCGTGCCCAGCTGGTCGTGGACAGCGGACTTTCACGGCTGCGTTGATCTTGCACCACAAGAAATCGAGCTCACTCCGCCGTCCGCCGAGCTTATGCTCGAAACAAGAGGTGAGGCGCCCGCGGCGCTCGACAAAATCACCTTACGCAAAATTCAGCCGGCCGCGTGCGGCGCCAATGCGGCAAATGCGAAAGAGCACTAGTGCACGCGACCTGTGCAAACTTGACGCTCTTGCGTAAAACTAAGGCTTTCAATATTCTCGTTGCATGTGCCGCTGCGGCGTGGCGCATGGCAAATCGGTTTGGCAAAAGTGAGGGAGCGTGATGATGACGAAGAGTGAACTTATCGACGCCATGGCCATGCGAAGTCAGCTTACGAAGGCGCGTGCAGAAGTGGTTGTCAATTGCGTTTTCGACGCCATGACTGAAGCGCTGCAGCGGGGAGATGGCATCGAAATTCGCGGTTTCGGAAGCTTCACGGTTCGGCCGTACAAGGCGTATTCAGGTCGCAATCCTCGCACGGGCGAGCCCGTGCCTGTGCCACCAAAGCGACTGCCTTTTTTCAAGGTGGGTAAAGATCTCAAAGAGCTAGTCAATAGCAGCCGCCTCACCCACGCAACCATCACCGGCGGCGACGACAAAGACGACGATTGAAAAGCCACGTCGGTCTCGCCGAGTTCCTGGTAGTGCTCTCGGGACGATGTTTCCCACCGTTTCCGAGCAAATGGCGCTGCTCTTGCGCGGCGCAGTCGATGTTCATGTTCGGGCCGAGCTCGAAGAGCGCCTCGAAGAATCGCGCAAAACTGGCACGCCTCTTCGTGTGAAGGCCGGATTTGATCCAACGCGGCCTGATTTGCACGTTGGCCATGTGGTGCTGCTCGCGAAGATGCGCCAATTTCAAGACTTGGGGCATCATGCAATTCTTCTTGTTGGGGAGTTTACCGCCATGGTGGGCGACCCTGCGGGCAAAAGCGATGCACGCCCGCGACTTTCACGCAATGAGGTGCGCGCGTCGGCCAAAACGTACACCGAGCAAGCGTTCAAAATTCTTGACCAAAGGAAAACCGAAATTCGCTCGAACTCCGAGTGGCTCGATACCATAACGCCGTCGAGCCTCGTGGAGCTCATGGCGAAAAGTACCGTTTCACGCATGCTCGAGCGAAACGACTTTGCTGCGCGCTTCGAAACTGGCCGCCCCATTTACCAGCACGAGTTTCTTTATCCGTTGCTTCAAGGTTACGACTCGGTTGCCTTGGACAATGACATCGAGCTTGGCGGAACCGACCAGCTTTTCAATCTTCTCGTGGGTCGCGATTTGATGAGCAAATACGGAAGGCGCCCGCAAATGGTGCTCACCACGCCGCTCTTGGAGGGCACCGACGCGAAGTTGGAAAACGGCATCATCGTTGGCAAAAAAATGTCAAAAAGCGCCGACAACTACATTGGCGTCACGGAAGATCCGCTCACCATGTTTCGCAAGGTAATGCAGATCGACGACGACGTAATCTTTCGATATTTCGAATTGCTTTCTCAAAAATCGAATACTGAAATTGCCGTACTAAAAACAGAAAAAGCTTACGGCAAAGATCCGCGCGAAATCAAGGCCATTTTCGGCCGCGAGCTGGTCGCGCGCTTGCATAGCCAAGCGGCCGCGGAAGCGGCCGAAGCGGAATTCAAGAATGTATATTCCGCAAGCGAAGTGCCCGGCGAAATTCCGTCGTTTTTGCTCGAAGCCACCGGGCCCACGCTTTGGATTGCAAAGGCGCTATCGGCCGCGGGGCTTGTGAAGTCGACTGGCGAAGGAAAGCGGCTCGTGGAACAAGGCGGCGTGGAGGTCGACCGGGTGCGCGTGAACGATGGTCAATTCCAGCTCGAGCGCGGCAGGCGTTATTTGCTTCGCGTGGGCTCAAAGAATCGGCGATTTGCGTACGTTACAGTCGCACCATGAAGCGGCAGACCGCTTTCGATTTGATGCGATCTCTTCGTAGGACCTGCGGTGCGGTCCTCAAAGCTATGGGGGCGCAGCATGGCGCGCCCCTACTCGCCGCCTCGATCCTTGAAAGCGGTCCGTCGCGGACGCCGACAAACCGCTTTGGGAAGGCGTTTTGCGACAATACGTAACCTCATGTTTTTGCTTTGGAAATATGGCGTCTTCCGCGAGTTCGATTGACGCCGGATCTCAAGCCGTGCTACGCGCGCGCGTTCATATGGCCCAGTCTACCGCTCGTTCCAGTCGCCCCTCCACTTCTCTCGATCGCGCACCGGCAAAGGCCCGCAAGGCTGTTTCTGCCGCAGCGAAGGTGGCGTTGGCGAAAGAGCCAAGAAAAGAGAAAACGAAGCCCCCTCTAACCACCGTGAAAGGGGGTAAATCTGGCGGCAAGTCAGCGCGCGCTGGCGCGACCATGTCAAAGTCGAGCGCCACGCGCGCGGCCGCTAGCGCAAAGACGGAAAGCGCGCCCGTAAAGCCCATAAAAGAGGAGAAAAAGTCCACTCCCATCGTGTCAAAGGGCTATGTGCCCTTGGTCAACATCCCCAAGCCGCCACCGCCACCCGCCAATTTCACGCTTCACGTGGGCGATAAAGCCGTGCACCCGTCGCACGGTCTTGCCGAAGTCACGGCCATCGAACACCGTGAGATTGGCAGCATCAAAGGCGAATTTTATATTCTAAAAATCGTTGACAATGGCATGCGCGTGATGGTTCCGCGCACCTTGGGCGGCTCAAGTGGTTCCGCGGGCATTCGCCCCGTGATGTCGGCCAAAGAAGCCGACCGCGTGCTCGACACCATGCGCGCCCGCGAGGTTGCCGTCGACTTGCAGCCGTGGAGCCGCCGTTTTCGCGCCTACACTGAAATGATCAAAAGCGGTGCGCCGCACGAAGTGGCCAAAGTGCTTCGTGATATGTATCGCTTGAAGTTTGACAAAGACTTATCGTTTGGCGAGCGCCGCCTGCTCGACCAGGCAAAAAGCCTTCTCATGAAAGAGCTCGCGGCCGCCAAAGGCACAACCGAGGTCGCGCTTCAAGCCAAAGTGGATGACATGTTCCGAGTGTGACGGGAATCGTGTAGGGGCGTATGGCCATACGCCCCTACGCGCACCAGGACCTAACCACGCACATTTGTAGGGGCGCCATTCATGGCGCCTCTACGAAGAACATGGAGAGTTAAAGAGACAGCGGCAAATCGAAAGCGGGCTAGGCCCTGATGATTGTTCCTTGCTCTATGGCTGCCTTCGACTGCGTGATTCCGCGCAGGGCATTGATGGTTGTTTGAATGTCGTCTTGATCTTGCTTGGCTCGACTGCTGGCTGCATCGCTTGCGGACTTGGCGTGGTCAAGGTCCTTGTCGGCACTTTCTTCGTCTGCTTTGTCGTCTAATTTCTTTGCGTCAAAAATCGAAGAGGCAAATTTTCCCGCAGCATCAAAGCCCTTGCTGCATGCTTCACCCAAACCACCCTTAAGCTTCTCAACATCTGCTTTAGGCCCCCCTAGAGAGGCTTCGAAGTTATTGATCGCGGAAGCACCTGATGCGGCAGCGGACAAACCGCCGAACACGCCTCCCATGACGCCGCTCATCAAGGTGTCGTTGGCTTGCTTGTGCATGTCTTCGATTTTCTGATCGTGCGCTTCGTCTGCCGCCTTTTGTGCCGCTTGCTGCTCATTGTTGGCCATATCACGGTCCTCGTGCATCATTTTGATCTGCAAAACAGCGAGCGCCGTCATGGCGTCGTCGCCAGGTGCCACCGAATACGGCGGTACTGGCAAACCATCGACGCTGCTTGGTGCTGGACTGCCAGCTGGCGACCCATCCGTGGTCAGGTCGACCCCAGAAGGACCTTGGGATTTGCTTGGTCCGGAAACTCCTCCAATGCTCTTCATGCTGAAACTCCTGCAATGGCCCCTTGGGCGCCTGCTTCACAAGACTTCAAGGTATCGGTGGTTGTTTTCATCATGCCGCTTTCGGCTTCTTCATAACTTTGCAGCCAGTTGAAAAGCATGGTGATGGCTTGGTGCATTTGCTGCATTTTGTATTGTGCATCGTCCTGGTCAGCGAGCGCGTTCTCGGCGTCGCGATCATATCCTGCGAGTTTCACGTCCGCTGCTGCCCCTGCACCGATGGCTAACCCACTCGTGACTTTTGCGCCCGTGCCGATCCCGTTCGCCACGTCCGCGACATCGCTTGTGGTGGACACCGCATCGGACAGGGCGGAGGGAGCGGAATACGCCAGGGTGCCGCCGAACCCAAGCACCGCGCCGCCGATTTCCATACCTAAACCGATCCAAGCGGAATATTTCCCAAATAGCTTGGTGTCTTTTACGAGCTCGCCGCCCATGGATAGCGCCAAAGCGGCAACGGCAATGATCGCTGCCGCTGGGGCTGCTGCGCCAAATGACGCGACAGTAACCGCCACGGCCGCAACAACCGCTGCGATTTTTGCGACAGGAAGCGCGATTTTTTTGAGCTTTGCCCAGAAGCCGTGCTTCTTGCTCTCTGCCCGTATTTGCGAATCAATCGCATCCATCATTTTCTTGTAATTTGCTTTTATCTGAGTTTGCTTGTCGCTAACTTCGCCTTGCACATCCTTTAGTTCAAGATTATCGTTTTTGGCTTGCATCGCCATCAGTGTGATGACTGCGTCTTCAATGTCGATAAAACCAGTAAGGTCCGGCTGCGGAAGCAGCTTCGGCGCTGAAGAGCCAGCAGAAGACGCGTCGTTTGAGCTGGAAACACCGTGAACCCGCGTTGTGCCGGATACTCCATTCAACCCGTTCACGATAGCCTCCTTTCTTTGCGAATCTGCTCTTCGAGTTCGGAATCGCCGCTGGCCTCGGCAAGGCTAAGGGCTTCGTCGAGCAATTCGTCCGCCTCGTCAAGATCACCCGATTCGCGATCGAGCCGCGCGCGGGCAACGAGGCACCGTGAAGAAGGTGGCGAAGTGGCAACAGAGCCTGCGCCGTAAATTTGCGCGGCGATGTCGCTTTCTCCCACTTCTTCGTGACACTTGCCAAGGCCAAGCCACCCTCGTTCGTCGGTCGGAGCAAACCGAACCATCACTCGAAAGGCAGCGGTGGCTTCGTGAAGGCGCTGCGCTTCGAGCATGGTATACGCCACGGCGTAAATGGCTTCGAGCGCAGGCCCTGGCGGAATGACTTTTCCCATATCGATGGTGGATGATTCGGGAGACATGTTTAATGCCCTGTGTTGTTGATGGGAGCCATGGCCGTGTCGTCGAGCTTCTTCAAAATGTTCGTGAGTAGGGTCGTTAGCTGGCTAATCTGATCGGTATACTGCTGAACGCGAATCATCGCGATTTGGCTGTCGTTCTTCAGGCCGTCCACTTCCGAGTCAATACCGGCCTTCACCTTCGTCACCGCGTCCTTGTCCATGCCTTGGGCCGGACCCAGCGTATCGTATGTGACTTCGTATGCGGGTCTCATCCCACTATTAGTTAAAACTTGACCAACAACATAGTAGTGCACATTGGTCGCGTCGGCCGGTGGCGTTCCAGCCGGGATGGCCCCGTCCGGCACCTTGTCAGCTGAAACCTCTGTTTTTAGCTGATCAGCAGCCACAGAAGGATTACTAACCTCACAGTACTTCTGATTGACCGGGTTCTGCTGAAGTGCCTTATTAAGTGCGTCTGCAACGTTTGGATCCAAATTGGGGTCCTTAAGGACATCCTGCGCGTCGGCCACAAATTGGTCCCATCCCGGGTCGCCAGGCTTCAGGCCGCTGCCGTCTGCTATTCCCGCCAAGTCGGCCTTGACTCGCCCAAGTTTCGTCTGCAAATCGTTGCGCCCCTGCTGCTCGGCCACAAGCGAATTGAGCTGATCGCGAGCCTGATTGATCTGGGTTTGGAAGAACTCGATCAGCGATTCAGGATCCGTGAGGTCGATACCGTCTGGCAAATTGATGGATGAAGCACCATCGGCACCATACGCCTGTTGCGTTGCCGAGTTTCCTTGTGCAGCTAAAATGGTCGACATTGGAATTCCTTTTTTTTACGCGCGAATGGCGCTGTTCAGAATGTTGAAAGACATAGGAATCGGAATCGGCTTAACCGCAATCTCTTCGAGCAATTGCTCGCTCGAGAACCCAAAGGGAACTTCGTCGTACTTGCGGCACTCGGGCAGCATGCCTTCGAGCTGCTGAAGTTGGCTTTCCGCTGCTGCGACGAGTGCAGCGAATTGTGCGTCTTGATCCATAGTCTCCTCATTCGTCTGGCGGGTTGAACGTGTTCGGCACGTCGATGTGCCTTGTCTTCCCCATCGGACGGTGACGCTAAAAGTTTCCTCAAAAATACAAAAAGGTGTTCAGGAGGCATCTCGGCCTGGCCTTTGGGCAGGACGTAACTAATGAATATCTTTGTGGAATCGTCCTTTTTCACAATGGACAGAAATTTTTAGCACCAATGTTTTTGGATGAGCTATATGTCGTGCATACAAGCTGTACCGTAATCGCGCCGAACGCCTTGCGCTGTTACTGCCCTGCTAGACTGATAGACTGATCGAGATCTCATGCCTGACCCCATCTCGACCGACTTGCTTGCGTTTCTCAGCGAATCTCCCACGCCCTTTCATGCTGTCGAAAGCGCCAGCCAGCGCCTTTTCGCAGCAGGGTTTTCGGCGATTGGCGAAACCGATTCATGGGAAGATCTGCGCCCCGGACGCTATGTTTTTTCCCACGGCGGCTCGAGCTTGCTTGCGTTCGTCGTGCCCGAAAAAAAGCCAATCTCGGGCTTTCGCATCGTCGGCGCCCACACCGACAGCCCAAACCTCCGGCTCAAACCCGCACCCGAGTACACGAAGGAAGGCTACGCGCAGCTCGGCGTGGAAGTTTACGGAGGTGCACTTCTCAATTCGTGGCTCGATCGCGATTTGTCGCTGGCCGGTCGCGTTTTTCTACAGGATAATGGCTCGCCGCGCCTTGAAACGCGCCTTGTTCGATTCGATAACCCCATGCTCCGCGTGGCGCAACTTGCGATTCACCTCGATCGCGACGTCAACGAAAAGGGTATCATATTGAATCGGCAAGAGCATCTCGCGCCTATCATGGGCCTTGCCACGGACGGGCAAAGGGATTTGCGTGCGATGCTCGCGAGCAAGCTTGGTGTCGACCCATCGCGCATTGCGGGCCACGAATTGATGCTCTACGACGTTGTTCCGCCAACACGCGGCGGTCAGAATAATGAAATGATTTTCTCGGCGCGCCTCGACAATCTTGCCATGGCACATGCGGCAGTGATGGCCATCATTACCGCCGCCGAACGTGTTCAGGCCGGCAACGTGGCGGCCGTTTGCGCCCTTTTCGATCACGAAGAAGTGGGCAGCGTCACTGCCTATGGCGCCCAATCCGCAGCCTTGCCGCGCGCGCTCGAGCGCATCGCTTTAGCAGGCGGCGCCCATCGCGAGAGCTACCACCGTGCGCTTGCAGGCTCGCTTTGCGTGTCGGCCGACATGGCGCACGCGGTGCATCCAAATTACGAATCACGCCACGAGCCGCGGCATAAGCCGGTTTTGAATGGCGGCCCTGTCATCAAGATAAGCCAGCCGCAGCGCTATGCAACGAGCGGCGCCACGGCCGCCCTTTTTCGCTATTTGTGTGCGCGTGCCGAAGTACCCGTGCAAACCTATGTGCATCGTACCGATTTGCCGTGCGGTTCGACGATCGGCCCCATTGCCTCCACGCTTCTCGGCATTCGCACCGTCGACGTGGGCAGCTCCATGCTCAGTATGCACTCGATTCGCGAGCTTTGTGGCGAGCACGATCCGGCCATGATCACGCGTGTGCTCGATTTGTTTTACGACTGCGCAGATCCAGATCAAAATTCGTATTAAAATCATCCGTAGGACGCAGCATGCTGCGCCCTCATAAATTGGTGGCCGTTCAAGGCTCATGGGGCATATCGATGATGCTCTTTGCGTGTAGGGGCGCGATTCATCGCGCCCGAATGCATATTCGTAGGGGCGTATGGCCATACGCCCCTACCGCGCGTCGGCGCAGCAACGAAATCCGGTCGAATAATCATGATAATTCGAATCGTGGGCCACCGTACGATACTTGCACCCGTCGCCATTGATGCGCGTATCTTGATAATAGCCGCCGCGAAACGTGCCGAGTGATCCTTGCATATCGGATACCCACTCGTGCAGGTTGCCGACCATGTCGTAAACACCGAATGCATTCTTGCATTTTGCAAAGGATCCGGTTTTTGCCACTGTGTTTGCGGCTTGGTTGATGCGCGGATCGTTCATTGCCTCGCTCGAGGCATACACGTCTTCACCGAGACCGGGATACAGCGTTGCCAGCGGCGCGTGCCCCTCGTCGTTGCAATAACCCGCTTTGTACTCGCTGCCATAAGGAAATGTGGTCGGCACCTTCCCCTGGCACGCGTGCTCCCACTCGGTGCCGGTGCACAGGCGCTTGCTTGCGGCTTTGCACGCGCTTTCGGCTTCGTTGCGCGAAATGTAGCCTTGCGGCGTAACGCCCTTGCGCGTAACGGCCTTCACCTGGAGATTCGTCACCACCGTGGTTGGCGCGTGCGTAACGTGCCTTCGGCCGCGAATCTCGACAACCTGCGCTTCCCATCGATCGATGCAAAATGGATTCAATCCATCCACGGCGATATGCGCCATACGCGGTGGGCACGGTCCCGATCGACCTTCGGAGGCCGTGGTGGCAGCCAGGGGGCCGCCAAGGCCGGCGAACACGAGAATCACAACAACGAAACGACGGCCAAGCACGCCGGCGATGTTATAGCAAGATCGCGTCAAATCGAAAGCGGTCGTCAATGGATCAAGTTTGTGAGCCAAGCCCCCATTGCCGCCGATATCGTGACAACGGCAACCACGATGAGCACGCCAAGGGTTGCCTTGCTCAACCCTCCTTTGCTCTCGGCTTTTCCTGGGCTTTTCGATGACGACGACGCGGCGGTGCTTGCGTCAGCATCCTGGCTTTCGCTGTTGGCACTTACTTCGGCGCTTGCTGGGGCGTCTTCGTCTTTCTCCGTGGAAGGCGGCGGCATGGTTGGCGCAAACGCATCGGCCACCTCTGGCGCAATGTTCGATGACGACAGAGCGGGCTCGGCGTCTTCGAGAGCCGCGAGGTTGCCTTGCTCGAAGGCCTCGGCTGGAAACGACGCGCGGAGAGGATCGAAGCCAGGCTTTTTGGTCTCTGCGAAGCCGATGACGTCCGCCCAGTTCGTGGGGGCAACGAACTGGGCGGACGACGACATGGGAGAGAACAGGGCATCCGAAAGAAAGTTGTGTGCTCCCACGGGGTCGTCTTCTTTGAGCGACGTGAATTCGAGGAGCGCCTCTTCGATGAGCTTGTCGATGATCGAGTTTTGGGGTGGCCTTACGCGCTGCTTGTCGCGAATCGTGCTTTCGACGATCTGGGCGATGTCGAAGCTGCTGATCGGCTGCCCGAACTTGAACATGAAGTGCACGAGGTCTTGCCCAAATTCGCGCGCGGTTGCATATCGCTTGAGCGTGTCTTTCGCGAGCGCCCTGTGGACGATGCGTTCGAGCTCTGCTGGAACCTTGGGGTTGATTTGCGAGATCGGCGGAACCTGTGCGGCTTGCACCTTCTTGACGGTTTGGAAATCGGTGTCGCCGAGGAACAGGCGCTGGCCGGCGAGCAGCTCCCAAAGGATGATGCCCACCGCGAAAATGTCGGTGCGGCGGTCGACCTCTTGGCCCATGGCTGCTTCGGGCGACAAGTATGAAAACTTGCCTTTGATGATGCCGGCATCGCTTTTTTCGAGCTGGGAACTCGCCTTTGCAAGGCCAAAATCCACAATTTTTACTTCGCCGAATTTCGAAATCAGAACGTTGGGCGGGGACACGTCGCGATGGACGATTTGGAGCGGACTGCCGTTTGAATCCGTCAGCTCGTGGGCGTAGGTAAGACCTTTGCAGATTTCGTGGACAATCCACGCGGCAGCCGCCACGGGGAAGTCTGTTCCGTGCTTCGTCATGGAGGCAGAAATGGATTTGAGGTTCGCCCCATCCACAAACTCCATCACGATGAAGTACGCATTGTCGCCCACACCAATGTCGAACACTTGCACGCAGTTCGAATGCGACAGCTGCGCCGACAGGCGAGCTTCGTCGAGAAACATCGAGATAAACTTCTTTTTCTCGGACAGGTGAGGCAAAACGCGTTTGATTGCGACTTGTTTGCGAAAGCCCTGAAGGCCTTCGCTTTCGGCACGGAACACTTCGGCCATGCCGCCTGACTCGAGTTTTTCTATAACGCGGTATCGCTGGGCAGCATCCGTCACGGGGCCGGGAGCCTGCCACCCATTCGCTCGGTGCGTCAAGGTCACTCTCTTGTCTGCAGCGATGCTGGGCGCACACAACCTTGCGTGGGCAACGGTTGCCTTCGCGGCCGACGCCGAGATGTCGGTCGATTCGGCTGCGCAGTTCTACGAGATACGCAGCCCAACGGGTGAAACCGTCATCACGCGCCGGCGCCTGACAACGACACTTGGCGTTGCCGTCTACGACTTGCTTGACCGAGCCGACAGGCCCGATGGCGGCAAAGGTCCCGATCTGTCGTTTCGAGCGCGCCTTCGCTACGACGCCGATTACGGCGGCAACGTCGGCGAGACGCAAGTGTCAAACTTCGGCCGTCTCGTTCCAGGCCTTGACCGCGGCCCGGTCGATCTCATGTACGGCTACGTGGAAGGCCGCCGATTCCTTGGCGGGTGGCTCGGCTTCCGCCTCGGGCGGCAGTACGTCACCGATGCGCTCGGCTACTGGTCATTCGACGGAGGCTTGGTGAAAGTGACGACCCCGTACTACTTCGCCGTCGAAGTTTATGGCGGCCTCGAGCAGCGTGGGGGCATGCCGCTGTCACTACCGCGCTACGAACGCGACGGTGTTTGGCGCGGCGATCGCACAGGCTACGATGCAGGACTGTGGCCATTGTTTCAGCAGAGCGACGTTGCACCCGCTTACGGCGTGGCCGTGGAGACCGTTGGCTTGTCGTGGCTGCACGGGCGGCTGTCGTACCGACGCGTGGAAAATACAGGCACTTCGAACGTGACGGCTTTCGCGAATGCTGCAAATGCCGCGAACGGCGTGGGCACGCAGGCGACATACGATGGCTGGCGCGTTTCGCAAGAGCGCGTGGGCTATGCCATGGATGCAACGCTGGCCAACGTGGGCGGAATCAAGGCCGGCTTCGCTTATGACATGTATGTTGCACGCATGTCGACCGTTTTTGCGTCGATCGACGCTTACGTTTCGAAGTCCGTCACGATAAGTGCAGACTACGACTACTACGTGCCAACGTTCGACGCAGACTCGATTTGGAATTTCTTCTTGCCTGCGCCCATGAACGACTTGTCGGTGCGCGCGAATTGGAACGCGACAGACAAGTGGAGTCTTGCAGCCAGCCTTCGCGGCCGAGCCTTCATGGCCCCCGCCGCTGCCACTGGCAGCGCCACCAGCACCACGGGCCTTGCGCAAGACAACGCATCTTCGTCGGGCGCATTCGAGCCAATGGCCGGTGGCGACGTTTCGGTGCGTTATCGCTGGGGGGAAGGTCAGTTCGGCGCGCGCGGCGCGGGCGATTTTGCCCTTTCGAGCGATCGCATCGGGCTCGATGCCTATGCCGAGCGCGTGCTCGAAACGCGTTACGTGCTGCAAGGTAGGGTGGGCCTTTGGCAGTGGAACGATGCCGAAAGACCTGACAATAACGCTGTTTCCGCCCAATATGTGCTTGGTGCAGGTTACAAGCTTATGCCGAAGTCTTTGGTGCTTGCGGAATTCGAGCATGATAGCAATCGCATTTCCGGGCAGCGGTTTCGCGTCATGCTCTGGCTCAATCTCGCGGTAACGAAATGAATCGATGGCTCCTTTTCGCTGTCGTTGTCGCGGCGCTTGCGGCGCTCGTGCAAGCCCCGGCACTTGCAGAGGGGGGCGACCGCCCAGCGCCGCCGCCTGCCAACAAGTCGGCAAGCGCCGCGAATGCCCTGAAAACGTGGCTTCCGCCAGCTGCTCGACCGGGCGATGGCGGTCCAAGCGGAGTCATTTTCCCACCGCAAAACATCACGATTCGTATGAATCACAAGCTTCACGTGAAAACCCAAAAGCTTGAATGCAAAGCGTGCCACCCCAAAGCGCTCACGAGCCAAGCTTCCGAAGACGTTCTCACGCCCAGTGCCACCACGTGCGACCCATGCCACGGCACGAGCCACGTGAATCTCGATCACGTCGAGCAGCATGACAACTTGGGAAACTGCCAGCTTTGCCACCTTCGCGATTTGCGCGCCCAAAGCGGTGACGACTTCCGCGTTACCAAGCTTGACATCCCGCCTCCCAATCTCCTTTTCAGCCACAAGAAACACGCGGCGCGCAACATCGGCTGCGGGCAGTGCCACGGCGATGTCGCCGAAATCGAGCTTGCCACGCGCGAGCAGCTGCCGCGCATGCAAGGCTGCGTCAAGTGTCACCAGCAGCCCGACTCGCCGGCAAGCGGCGATGCAAAAGGCGCTTGCGACACATGCCACATCAAACGAGGTGTGGCGGAAGGCGGGCTGCTGCGCACAGTTTTCCCAAGCGGCGTTCTTCGCCCTCAGCAAGGAATGCACAACGCCGAGCACACGCCAGACTTTCTCGAGCGGCACAAGCAGGTGGCAGCAAGCGACTCTGCATTATGTGCAAACTGCCACAAAGAAGAATATTGCGCACGCTGCCACGACGGGCGCGTGCGTCCTCGAAGCATTCACCCGAGCGACTACCTCGCCATGCATCCCGTGGAAGCGCGGCTCGCCACGCAAAAGTGCACGAGCTGCCATCGTGAGCAAAGCTTCTGCCTGACTTGTCATCAGCGGCTTGGCGTGTCGATGAGCGGTCCGAGCGGCGTGCGAGAGGCAGGTCGTTTCCATCCGCCGAAGTCGGTGTGGAGCGATCCTCCACGCCGGCCCGGGCATCACGCGTTCGAGGCCATGCGCAACCTCGATGCGTGCGTCAGCTGCCACATCGAACGCGACTGCGTTACGTGCCATGGGGGCCAGGGGATTGGCGGCGGGTTCAGCCCGCACCCAGGCAACTTCGCGAGTCGCTGTGCCACGCAAATGCGACGCAACGCGCGGCCATGCCTCGTGTGCCACGAGTCGTCGGCGTCCGTTCTTGCAAGGTGCCGATGAACCACCGCTTTCAAGTTGACGCGAGATTTCGAGCCCCTCGAAGGTTGCTCCCGTCGTCTTTTTGCCGATTTCCGTCGCATCGCTTCGTTGCTTCTCCTCAAGCTGCACAAGCAGCTCTCGTCGAAGCGCCTCGCTCTGCTTGGAACTCGGCAAAAATACTCGGTCCGCAACCTGCTCGGGGCTCGC